>Ga0307511_10000719_pt1 | contig 35311 bp, 31 predicted proteins | sample 13_EM_MG_FD_200266 | JGI IMG/M metagenome (GOLD analysis project Ga0307511, IMG submission 200266) | Populus trichocarpa ectomycorrhiza microbial communities from riparian zone in the Pacific Northwest, United States - 13_EM | ecosystem: Host-associated > Plants > Roots > Unclassified | place... | reverse complement strand
CGCAAAGCCGCTTCAACTGCTTCGGCAAGACGAGCCCGATTTTCTTTTCCCACCGCGACCCGGTCCTGCACGACGCGCAGAAAAGGCGGAGCGGTTTCTTTTTCCGGTACCGGTTCGTCTGTGCGGCGCAACCGGCCATCGATCCAGACGCGTAAAAAACCCTGTTGTTTCAGCGTCGCCAACGCGGCACTCAGCGAAGGCCGATTCGGCATCGGAACGGAAAACCCGACGAGCACTTCCTTTCCGATGCGGGTTTCCAGCACCTGATCGGTGATTTGCGTCGCACCGAGCGGACGCACCGGCCTTCCGCAATGAGGACAAGTAAGCGAAGCCATCCGCGCGAAAAGCATTTTCAGGTGATCGGCGATTTCGGTCATGGTGCCGACCGTGCTGCGCGAGGTCTTGACCGAATTGCTTTGCTCGATGGCGATGGCGGGGGGCAGGCCGTCGATGCGATCGACCTCGGGCTTGTCCATGCGCTCCAAAAATTGCCGCGTGTAGGGGGAGAAGGTCTCCACGTAGCGGCGCTGGCCTTCGGCATAGAGCGTATCAAAGGCGAGCGACGATTTGCCCGAACCGCTCAAGCCCGTGACCACGGTCAGGCAATGATGCGGAATATCGACATCGATGTTCTTGAGATTGTGCTGACGCGCCCCTCGGACGCAGATGTGGCTGGAACTCATGGAATGGGGAAAGGAACCTAATGCGACATCGGCGGAAGACAATGGAGGACATTAAAATTTCTTCCTGAGCATCGTCGCCAGACGCATCTGTCCGCCTGTTTATTTCATGCCTTTTCGTTTTTTCCACGTACAACATGGAAACGAATGGGAAAGGCACCGCCATTGAGCCGATGGCAGCTACCACGGAGAAGGCCATTTGCATCTTGCGGCACCGGGTTCTTTTTGCGACTTTCGCCCTTCCTCATTTGACGCCCATCCGGGCCTTTTCTTCTATGCATTCGATTATCGATTTCATCAAAAATTTATACGATCCAGTCTATATCCAGGGCCTGATCCATTCGGGCGGTATACCCGTGATTGCGCTGATTGTTTTTGCCGAGACAGGATTGCTCGTCGGATTTTTTCTTCCCGGCGACACGATGCTTTTCATTGCGGGCGTCGCGGCCTCCAGTCTCGCGCCGAATGGAGAGACATACCTGAGCATCTGGGAATTGGTGCCGGCATTGATCGCCGCTGCGGTCATTGGCGATCAGCTCGGCTATTTTTTAGGCAATAAGACAGGACACGCGATTTTCACCCGCGAGGAAGGTTTCTTTTTTCGGAGAAAACATGCCGAGCGCGCCCATGCCTTTTACATGAAGTATGGCGTTTGGGCCGTGATCCTGGCGAAGTTCGCGCCGGTACTGCGGACGTTTGTGCCGTTCATGGCCGGGGTGGGCGAGATGAAGTATCGCAAATATGTCTTGGTCGATACGCTGAGCGTGATTGGCTGGATTTGCCTCGTGGTCCTCTCGGGTTATTGGCTCGGCGAACGGGCCCAGAAACATTTACACTACATTGTCATCGGCATCGCTCTCGTTTCGATGCTGCCGGTGATTATCGGGGTGGCGAAGGAAACCCTGGCTAAATTCAACAAACCTGCATCCTGATTATGGCGGAAAATTCCCAACCCAAAGCGAAGCAACCTCAGAACGCCATCTCTCCGCGCCGCGCCGAGGACTTTCCCGAGTGGTACCAAGCGGTGGTCAGCGCCGCCGACATGGCGGAAAATTCCGAGGTACGCGGCTGCATGGTGATCAAGCCCTGGGGTTACGGCATTTGGGAATTGGTCCAGGCGCAGCTCGACAAAATGTTCAAGGCGACGGGGCACAAGAACGCCTACTTCCCACTCTTCATCCCGTTGAGCTATCTCGAAAAAGAGGCGACGCATGTGGAGGGTTTCGCCAAGGAATGCGCAGTGGTGACTCATCATCGCCTTGAGGTCAACGCCGAAGGCAAGCTCGTGCCGACCGGCAAGCTGACTGAACCGTTGGTGGTGCGTCCGACTTCCGAGACGATCATCGGCGCGGCCTATGCGAAATGGGTGCAGTCGTATCGCGACCTCCCGTTGCTGCTAAATCAATGGGCCAACGTCGTCCGGTGGGAAATGCGTCCCCGCATCTTTTTGCGCACGACTGAGTTTCTCTGGCAGGAAGGCCACACCGCACACGAGACGGAAGCGGAAGCGCTGCACGAGACGCGGCGGATGCTCGATGTTTACGAGACCTTTGCCCGCGATCACCTCGCTATTCCTGTCTTGAGCGGTCGCAAGAGCGCAAGCGAGCGATTTCCCGGGGCAGTCGACACGCTCTGTATCGAGGCGATGGTGCAGGATCGCAAGGCAGTGCAGGCGGGCACGTCTCATTTTCTCGGTCAAAATTTTGCCAAGGCGTCGGGCATCAAATATCTTTCCCGCGCAGGAAAAGAGGAATTTGCATGGACGACCAGCTGGGGCGTGAGCACGCGTCTAATCGGCACCTTGATCATGGCGCACGCCGATGATGATGGTCTTGTCCTGCCGCCGCGCGTGGCCCCGACCCAGGTGGTCATCATCCCCATCATTCCTAAGGACGAACAGCGCAAGGAAATCCTCCGGGCTTGCGGAGCCATCGCGCAACAGATCGAAGAGCAGCAATTCCACAAGGAACACATCCGCGTGGAAGTCGATCAGCGCGACATTACCGGCGGCAACAAGACGTGGGAGTGGATCAAGAAAGGCGTACCGATTCGCGTGGAAATCGGGCCGCGCGATCTGGAAGCCGGAACGGTCTTCGTTGGCCGTCGCGACAAGGGGCCGAAGGAAAAGCAATCGTATCCCAAGGACGATTTTGCCTGCCAGGTCTCCGAGCTCCTGCAATCGATTCAGGATGGCATTTACGAACGCGCGGAAGCTTTTCGGCGCGAAAATACCAAGACCATCGAATCGAAGGAAGAGTTCTACGCTTTCTTCACTCCGAAAAACGAAGAGAAGCCAGAAATCCACGGCGGATTTGTCCTTGCGCATTGGAACGGTTCGCCCGAGGTTGAAGCCAAGATCAAGGAAGACCTGAAGGTGACGATCCGCTGCATTCCCTTCGAGGAAATGCCCCAGCCGGGCAAGTGCATCTTCACCGGCGAAAAAAGCGAACAGCGCGTAGTCTTTGCCAAGAGCTATTAGTTCTGGGGAGGGTCATCCTCCATGCCCCTACTTCCCCTGAAAGGCATCGGTTAGTTTTTGGAAAACGCCGCGGACTTCCTGGCCGATAGGAAGTATGACGAAGTAAGCCACCAGGATGGCCAGCACCACGATGATGAGATAACCGAAGCCGCCCCAGGGCCGTTTATTTTTAGGCTCCAACACGAGCTTCATTATGACGGTGTCTTTTAAAGAGGGCAAGACGGGGCGGACGGGACGTGCTAAATCAAATCCATGTGGAATTTATCCCTGCCCTGGTGGGAGTTTGTCGTCCGTGCGCTTCTCGTTTACGGCTTTCTACTCATTCTCCTGCGGTTGACAGGCAAGCGACAGATCGGCCAAATGTCGCCTTTCGATCTGGTACTGCTTCTGGTGCTAAGCAATGCCGTGCAAAACTCGATGAATGGCGGTGATAACACGGTGCTCGGCGGGATGATCCTGGCGACCACGCTCGTCTTCCTCAATGCCGCCATCGGTTTCATCGCCTATCGCAGCCGGTCGGCGCAACTATTCATGGAAGGCGAACCGGAAATCCTGATTTTCGACGGGAAACTAATCAAGAAGAGCCTCGAAAAGGAAGGCCTGAGCATGGACGAACTGGAGGGCGCGATGCGCGTGGCCGGTTGTGAAAAAGTGACGGATGTGCACCTCGCGACGATGGAGCTTAACGGTCAGATCAGCATCGTGCGGAATGATTATCCGAAAGGGCAGCCCCCACGCATTTATCGAACGTCCCATTTACGGCGACGGGGTCGGCGTAGCGGATTTTAGAACTCAATTTCGGCATGAAAAGAAAGACCGCGCCTCCCGATTGCGAATCCACGCTGACGGCATTACCTGAATCGCTGTTGGTTGGTGTTTCCGGCGGGATCGATTCGGTGGCGCTTTTGCATGCGTTGGTGAAGATCGGTCGCAAGCCCGTGGTGCTCCATTTTGATCACGGTTGGCGTACGGAAAGCAGTGATGATGCCCGCTGGGTGCAGGATCATGCGAAGAAACTGGGTCTTCGGTTTATCGGTGGAAAAATGAAATCGCCCGCCAAGATGCATCGCGAAGCTGACGCCCGCATGGTGCGTTACGCTTTTTTCGCGAAGACCGCGCGGCGCCTGCGCTTTCCCCATCTAGTCCTGGCCCATCATGCCGACGACCAGGTGGAAACTTTCCTGATGCAGCTTTTACGTGGAAGTGGGGCCGCGGGACGGGGCATGGACCCCGTGAGTAAACGCGATGGACTCATCCTGCATCGCCCCTGGCTTGGCGTATGGAAAAAGGAAATCGTGATCTATGCGCGAGACCAACGGCTTAAATGGAGAAACGATGCAACGAACGCGGATACGCGTCATCGACGCAACCTGATCAGGCATCGCGTTCTGCCCTATTTGCAAAAGCAATTCGCGCCGCAAGTCGCGGAAAATCTGCTCAGAACAGCAGAAATCCTTCGCGTCGAAAGCGAGTGGTTGGACACCCTGTGCGTTGAGGCGGCCGGTCAGGCGCAATTGCCCTTGAAGCCCTTGCGAAGTTCATCTCTCGCTCAGCAACGACGCACGATCCTGCGCTGGCTGCAAAACCGGGAGGTAAAAAATATTTCGTTTACCGACGTGGAAGCGGTACGTGGTTTGTTGGAGAAAAATATTCCAGCCAAGATCAATCTGAGCGAAGGCCGGTTTGCCCGACGCCGGTCGGGAAAACTTTTTGTGGAATAGGGCCTGCTGGTAGCCGTCGCAATGGTCTGCGCCTGACCATCTTTAATTTCCGTACTTCTGCAGGCTCCGCGGAACCCACCAGGTACCGATATCAAAACAAGGGCGAGACGCAAATGTTCTCACGTTCTGATAGCGATTTGAGACCACGAGAATGACATGCGGGTTGAAAAGAAAACAGACCGGATAATCATCGTGGATGATTTTGTGCAGTTGACGGTAAAGAACTGCCCGTTTCGCCTCATCGTATTCAAGACGCCCTTCATTCATGAGTTTATCCGCCGCCGGATTTTTATAGCCGATAAAATTAGAGCTCTTTTTGAGATCAGCCTGCGGACTGGCCCAGAGCTGGGAGGGATCGCCGTTGAGGTCGAGAGACCATCCCGAAATGACGGAATCAAAATTCCAGTCATCGACCTTTGCAATCAACTGGGCAAACTCAAGACTCGAAAGCTTGAGATCAATTCCCGCATGGTGAAGCGATTCCTGGATGAGCTCAGCGATCTTTTGCACATTGATATTTCCGCCCGGATAATTAAGTGTGAATCTGAGGGCCTGGCCATTTTTATAGAGCAGACCATCGCCGTGGTCATTCTTCCAGCCTGCTTCAGTTAAAAGCTGGAGGGCCAACGCGGGGTCATAGGGCGTGGGCAGGACATCTTGATTATAATTCGGGGAAGAGGGCGGATCATACCCCGAAGCTTTACCGCCATACTGGTTAAGGTAAATCTGAGCCAGAATTTCGTCGCGAGGCAGGAGGAGATCGATGGCGTGGCGTACCCGGATATCCCCGAAGAGCGGCTTGCGAAGATTAAATCCCAGATAGTTATAGGCTGGAAAAAGATAAACGATTTCATGGAGTTGGCTCATGGAGTGAGAACCTTCGAAATCGTGCTTCCATAAAACGGGGGAAACACCATCGAACACGTCGATTTCTCCTTTTTTCATTAACTGCGCCGCCACATAAGGCTCCTGGAGGATTTCGTAGACGAGGCGCTTTGGATAATGAGTGGTCCCACCCCAATAATCGTCGTTGCGTTCGAGCACAATTTGGAAACCAGTGTCCCAACGAACAAATTTATAGGGCCCCGTACCGATGGGATTCCGGGCAAAGGAATGCTTGTTAAAATCGGGGTCACCCTTTTCAAAAATATGCTTGGGGATAATCGGGAGGGTATTGGTACCGAGGCTCTCGAGGGTTTTAAAATAGCGTTCGGTTGCTATGAAACGAACGGTGTAGGGATCAAGGACCTCGCATGATTTGATGTTGGCCAAATAAACCCGCAAGTGGGCCGCGTCGACTTTCGGGTCTTGAACGCGATCATAGCTGAATTTGACGTCATCGGCGGTAAACGGTGTTCCATCATGCCATTTTACTCCATGTCGCAGGTGAAACGTATAAGTGAGCTGATCAGGGGAAATCTCGTAAGATTCAGCCAGGAGAGGTTCCAGTTTGAGCGTATCATTGTTGATAAAGAGCAGGCTCTCGATCACGTTTGGGTAACGAATCCCATCCCCATTGGTGTCCTGACCGGTAATAGGATTCAAGCTATCCGGATCGGAATCGATTCGTTGGATGACCCAATCTCCCTGGACGGGCTGCTGGTCGATGACGATTGGCGAACTGGATGAAGTCGGGTTGGGAGCACTTTCCTTTTTCGCACATCCCGCCAACACAAGGAGAAGCAGGGCAAATGAAATCGGAAGATAGCGATAAAGGGGGAAGGGCATCCGAATGCAAAAATGAGCCAGAAGACCGCATAAGTCCACATCGCTTTCCCCGAAAAGCGGGACGAAGTCAGAGAAGTATTAACTGTGTCGGCAGATAAATAGGTCAGCAATTTCCAAACCAAATCTTCTTGGATTTTTCCGGCATGCTCCAAAGAACATCCTATGTAGGTAATTCTAATAGAACAACTAACGCCGAAATAAGGAATGAAAATCCCTACTTATCGCAATTAATTTTTTATCATGCAGCCGGGATTTGACACCCAAGCAGGCTGCAACGAAACTTAAGCATGATTTTCACCCAGGAACGACTCAATCAGGGAACGCACCTCGCTGTGGCGCAAATGCCCCATGTCGAGAGCATTTCCGTTGGTTTCTGGCTCGGGGTGGGCGGGCGTTATGAGTCGAAGCGCCAAAATGGCATCTTCCATTTTTTGGAACACATGCTCTTCAAGGGCACGACAAAGCGCACGGCCCGCGAAATTTCCGAAGCGGTGGAAGGTGTGGGCGGTTATCTCAACGCCTTCACGGCCGAAGAGATGACTTGTTATTATGCTCGGGCCAGCGCGAAGCATATCGGTGCGGTGGTCGATGTCTTGAGTGACATGTTGCTGCGAGCCACGTTCCCCGCCGCCGAGATTGAGCGCGAGCGGGGCGTCATCCAGGAGGAAATCCGTATGTATGACGACCAGCCCTCGCAAGTGGCGCAGGATCATGCCACGGCCTTGCTCTGGCCGAACAATCCTCTCGGGCGCTCGCTCGCCGGGACCAGCGAGAATATCCGGCGCATGAAGCGGCGCGATTTGCTGACTTATCGGCGCAAGTTTTATCATTCGGGTAATCTCTGCATCACGGTGGCGGGCAAGACCGATCTCCCGGAGGTCAAGTACCTGCTGCGCCCGCTGCTCCGCCAGTTTCCCAACGGTTCCCGGTCAATGTTCACGCCCGTTTCACGCCGACAAAATGCGCCCCGCTTCGAGGTTCTGCGCAAACCAATCGAGCAAACCCAATTCGTGATCGGATTGCGCGGGGTTTCGCGGCACGATCCGCGTCGTTCGGCCTTCCGGCTCATGAGCGTGATGCTGGGTGAAAACATGAGTTCACGTCTGTTCCAAAATGTACGCGAGCGGCATGGGCTGGCCTATTCGATCAGCACCGGAGCAAACTATTACCACGAAACCGGCAGCTTCTTCATCAATGCGGGCGTGGAAAATTCGAAGACAACGCAGGCGATCAAACTCACGCTACAAACCGTGCGGCAACTGGCCCGTCGTGCGCCAAGCTTGCGGGAATTACGTCGCGCCAAGGAATATACCTACGGTCAGATTCACCTCAGCCTGGAAAGCACCGACGGCCAGATGATGTGGCTGGGCGAAGGATTGATCGGCCACAATCGCGTGATCAATCCCGACAAGCTAATCCGCCAAATCGAGGCGGTGACGCCCGAGGAAGTGCGTGCCGCTGCTGCGTTGCTCGTCCACAACGAACGGCTTAACATCGCGGTGGTCAGTCCCACGGCGGAGTTGGACGAGATCAAGGCTGCGGCGAAGTTTGAGTAACCAGTCTCCGTCATCCTTCATAATCGAGATAATAAACTTAAACGCATGTCTTCATCTTTCCCTTTTATCTCCCTCAACTCCTGGAACGAACCGGGGACGATCCTACAGGCAGCGGAGCCGGAGGAGATCATCGAGGGCGGGCCGGAGGACTGGGAGAAATTGAGGGAAACACTCGCACGGCGGCGGAAGACAGGACGCGATTCCATTCATCCGCAAAGCGCAGCGGTTGGTTATATCACGTATGAAGGCGCCTTTCGTTTCGCGTGGTATCCCAAAATCGCGGTGCTGGCCGAAAATGGTTTCAGCACGATGTGGCACGAGCGCAGGGCACAGGCTGAAAAATCAGGCCCCCATTCTCTTCCCTGGCAGCCCAACCAAACGCGGGAGAAATTCGAAGCACGGGTGGCGCGAGCACAGGAATACATTTCAGCCGGCGATATTTATCAGGTGAACCTGGCGCAGAAATTCAGCACACCATTTACCGGGAATCCTTACCGTCTTTTCGAGCACTTGTTGGCGCGGAGCCCGGCCCCCGGCGGAGCGTTTCTCGATTTTGGCGATACTCAGGTGCTATCGGCTTCGCCGGAACTTTTCCTGCGAATTCGTGGACGGCATATCACGACGCGTCCGATTAAGGGAACGCGCCCACGCAGTCGCGATCCGATGCGAGACGAACAACTCGCCTTCGAATTGATGACCGATCCAAAGGAACTTGCCGAGCTGATCATGATCACCGACCTGGAGCGAAACGATCTCGGGCAGATTTGTGAATACGGCAGTGTGGCGGTGACCCAGCTCGTGCAATTGGAACGGTTCGCCCAGGTCTTTCATCTCGTTTCCACCATCGAGGGAATATTGCGGCCCGGCATCGGCGCGCTCGACGCCGTGCGGGAATGCATTCCCGGCGGCTCCATCAGTGGCGCACCCAAGCGCCGCGCGTGCGAAATCATCAAGGAACTTGAACCGTGTTCGCGGGGGATTTACACCGGATTGATCGGATACTTCGATGACAGCGGCGATGCGGCGTTCAGTCTCGCCATTCGAACGATGGTGCTGGAAGGGGAGAATCTCCATTTTTCCGCGGGAAGCGGGATTACCGCGGGTTCAGTTCCGGCGCGCGAATATGAGGAGACGCTGCACAAGGCTTCGGGGATGCAACTGGCGTTGGAAGCGTATCAAAATAGCTCCCCTGTCGTCCCAAGTAGGTAGCCGTCGCGGGCTCCGCGACGGTCCAACGTCAGTTACCACAAATATCCCGTTACGCCGGAGCTAACGCAGGATCCCAATCTTTCCAAACCGGTTCCAGGCCCAGTTCGCGCAAACGGGCGGATACTTCAGCGGGCGAACGCTCATCGGCGATGGCGAACTGTTCGGTGGCCGACAAATGCTCGCCCTCGGATGCAATCACGGGCACCGCCTTGCCGCGCTGGGTCTGGTGCAGCGATTCCTCGCCCGCGCCCGTATAACCGCCGGGCTCGGTGTGGGAACCGGCGCTCATCATCGTCACGCCGAGTCGCACCAATCGGTCGCGCAGAGTGGAAGATTCCCGCGTGGAAAGCACGATGCCAACTTGAGGAAAGCAGAGCCGCAGGGCCAGGATCACCTGCACCAAAGAGCGATCATCGAATTCAAACTTCGGTTGAAATTGTCCCGCCGCCGGGCGCAACCTCGGCAACGAAACCGTCACCGACGATTTCCAGCAATGGCGTAACAGGTAGTCGACGTGCGCGGCAAGATGTAGCGCTTCCTGTTCCCAAGGTGACAAGCCAAAGAGCGCGCCGATGCCCAGTCTCCGAAATCCTGCCGCATAGGCCCGCTCCGGACAATCGAGTCGCCAGTCAAAATCCTTCTTCGGCCCGGCGGTATGAAGTTCCGCGTAAGCTTCGCGGTCGTAAGTCTCCTGATAAACGACGAGTCCTTCCGCGCCAGCCTGCACCATCGGCTCATAGTCGGGCGTTTCCATCGGCCCGACCTCGAGCGAAAGCGACGGAATGAATTTCCCCAGTCGTGCGACGCATTGCGCCAGATAATCGGAGGAAACAAATTTGGGATGCTCGCCCGCCACCAACAGCACATTACGAAAACCTTGCGCCCAAAGATGCCTCGCTTCCGTCTCAACCTGATCGACGGCCAAGGTGACGCGAAGAATCGGATTGTCGCGGGAAAAGCCGCAATACTTGCAGATATTGACGCATTCGTTGGAAAGATAGAGGGGCGCAAAAAGCCGCATCGTCCGGCCAAAAAACTGGCGCGTCAGCTGTTCCGCGTCCCGCGCCATTGCCTCCAGTTCCGTGTTTTCCCTGGGACGCAGTAAGGAAGCAAAGCGCTGCAGGACACGACTATTGATCAGAGCTGGATCGCGAAAGGCTTCCGAAAAGGACATGGGTTAACCAAAGATAGATGATGCGGCAGTCCTCGACCACCGCCAATCTCTACTGCCCGCTGCCACCTGGTCCACCGGGAGCGCTCGGGATCGAGGGCATCGTCATCTTCTGGTAGTCGGCGGGCGGCTCGAACAGGGCGGCGTCTTGCGGGCCGGCCTTGTAGTTTTTCCAAAGCATGGAGAAGGAACCGTCTTCTGCCGCCATCTTTACCGGGGCCTTTTGGGCCGTATCGATCCAGTAGAACATGACCTTGCCATCCCCGGTGGTGACCTTGTATTTCGTACAGGCGACGCCATCAACCGGATCGGGGCCGACTAACTCAAACTTGCCTTCAGGACCGGAAGCAGCAGCCATTTGCTTTTTCATTTTTTCCGGATCGTAGGGCATTTCCATGACCATCTTTTGCGCGACCATCACCGAATACATTTTCTGTTGGTCGGGGCGAATGATTGAGACAACCTGCATCCCGCTCGTGCTCATTTCTGTACGGATTTTACCGCTATCCGTGTAAATCTTGCTGGTTATGGCCTGGCCCGCGCTGCTTGTGATGACCATGTCGGCGCTGTATTGCTTGGCCAACTCGAACGGCGGCGTGGCGTTATCCGCCCGCAAAAATGAAAAACAGCCCAGACAACCACCGACCACGAGGAGAAAAAGACGGCGTGAGTTCATGCGACATATTTACGCGATTAAGCTATCCCGGCAAGCGCACAGTGTGTTTTGAGATTATCATTTTGTGTTCCCTACCCGTGCGCTAACCTGACGCCGATGAGCGAAAAGCATCTTCCTGTTTCCCTGACCGAGTCGCTGGTCGTCGATCCGGCCCGGACAGTGGAAGCCGATGCCATTTTGCGGGAGACCTCTCGGGGACATCGACCGCCTTCCACGCGCGGCCTGCTTTCCGATATCAACTGGGCCGACCCGGAACTTCTCAGTGTCATCGCCACGTTTATTTTCATGCTGTTGGGCGAATTTGGAAAGCGCTTTGGACTTCCAGTTGAACTTGCGCCTTGGTTTTTTCTCATCGCTTATCTAACAGGCGGCTGGCACGGAACAATTCACGGCGTTCGTTCTGTGCTCAAGGGAACAGTTGATGTCGACCTGCTGATGATCCTCGCTGCCCTGGGAGCGGCTTATGTGAATCACGCCTTTGAGGGCGCGATGCTGCTCTTCCTTTTTTCGCTCTCGCATACGCTGCAGGAAATGGCGATCGAACGAAGCCGTTCCGCCATTTCCGCGTTGATGAAATTGCGACCGGAAACGGCGCTTTGTAAACGGGGCACGGAAACCAAGCTCGTCAAAATCGAGGAACTGGTCGCGGGCGACACGGTCATCGTTCGTCCGGGTGAAAGCATTCCGGTGGACGGCATCGTGACCGAAGGCAGTAGCAGCGTGAATCAATCCTCCATCACGGGTGAATCGTTACCCGTGGAGAAAGCATCGGGCGATATGCTTTTTGCCGGTACGCTGAATGAGCAGGGCGGGCTCGAGATGCGCGTGACCAAACGAGCGACCGAATCGACCCTGGCCAAGCTGATTGAGCTGGTGGAGAAAGCGCAGGGACAAAAAGCGACGACGCAGCGGTTTCTCGAAAAGGCCGAGCAGTGGTATGCCCTCGGCGTGATTCTTTTTACCGCCAGCCTGATCGTTGTGCCGATCTACCTTTTTCACGAACTGTTCCAACCGACTTTTTATCGAGCGATGACCGTTATGGTCGTCGCCTCGCCCTGCGCACTGGTCATTAGCACGCCCGCATCGATTCTCTCCGCCATCGCGGCGGCGGCCCGACGTGGCGTTCTTTTCAAGGGCGGCGTCTATCTGGAAAAAGCGGCAGGCATCGAAGTCGTTGCCTTTGATAAAACCGGTACGCTGACCGAAGGTCGCCCCGTCGTCACTGACCTGCAAGTCATCCTGCATCCGGACATGAGCGCTGCGCAAATCGCTTGTTCCCAGGAAGAATTGCTCTGGCTGGCCGCGGCAGTCGAGGCGAGGAGCGAGCATCCCATCGCGCGCGCCGTCGTGACCGAAGCGAAGCGGCGCTTTATGCCCATCGAACGATGCACGAAATTTCAATCGGTGGCAGGGCACGGTGTCAGCGCCGAGATTGTGGGACGCCGCATCGCAGTGGGCAACCTGAAGTACTTTGACGGTTATGAATCGCCGGAGCGCACCGCGCTGGAAGAACAAATCAATCTGCTCCATGACGCGGGCAAGACCGGGATGCTCGTGGGCGAAATCCTGGGTGAGGACAAGCATGCAACCGTCCGTTATCTGGGCTTTGTCGCCGTGGCCGACAAGCTACGCGCCGAAGCACCGCTCATCATTGCCCGGTTGCGCGAACTCGGCGTGAAGCGCATCGCGATGCTTACCGGCGACGGCAAGCGAGTTGCGGCTGCGGTGGGCAAGGCTTGCGGCGTTGATGAAGTGCATGCCGATCTCCTCCCGCAGGACAAAGTGCGGGTCATCACCAAGCTGAAGGAACTGGGCCTTACCGCCATGGTTGGCGATGGCGTGAACGACGCGCCCGCCCTGGCCACTGCCGATGTGGGCATCGCGATGGGAGCAGCCGGAACCGATGTGGCGATGGAAACAGCTGACGTGGTGCTCATGAGCGACGCGCTCGAGACCATTCCCTTTACTCTCGCGCTCAGCCGCCGGACGCGCGCGGTTGTCTTTCAGAACCTGGCCTTCGCGCTTGGCGTGATTGTGGTGCTTATCATTTCCGCGCTCGGGTTCAGTTTGCCGCTGCCGCTAGGTGTCGTGGGCCATGAAGGCAGTACGGTCCTCGTTTGTCTGAATGGGTTGCGGTTGCTGGGCTTCCGCAGTTCATAAAATGGGGGACGCCAATTTCAGGCTTTTTTGGAACCGTGTTATTTTCTAGGCTGATGGACTCATGAAAACGTCCAAGAAATCCCCCAAGTCCCGCCAACCGTTGCATCGTCACTGGTCGGGGCCGCTGGTTGAAGCAGCCGAACGGGCACCAAGTCGCGCCATGCTCCACGCGGTTGGATTCGAACGGGGCGATTTCCAAAAATCCCAAATCGGCGTGGCCTCCACCTGGAGCCAGGTGACCCCCTGCAACGCGCACATCGACCAGCTCGCCATCGCGGCGGCGGAAGGCGTGGCCAAGGCGGGCAGCAAGCCGCTCATTTTCAATACCATCACCATCTCCGACGGCATCTCGATGGGCACGCAGGGAATGAAATATTCGCTCGTGTCGCGCGAAGTGATCGCCGATTCGATCGAGACGGTGATCGGCTGCGAACTTTTCGACGGTGTGGTGGCCATCGGCGGCTGCGACAAGAATATGCCCGGCTGCCTCATCGCCATGGCGCGATTGAATCGGCCTGCGGTGTTTGTTTACGGCGGCACGATTTTACCCGGCTGCTTCAACAAGCGCGATGTCGATATAGTGTCGGTGTTCGAAGCGGTGGGCGCACATGCGCAGGGCAAAATGAGCGGCGACGATCTCGCTTCGCTCGAGGCTTGCGCCATTCCCGGTGCCGGTTCGTGTGGCGGGATGTACACGGCGAACACAATGGCCTGCGCGATTGAAGCTCTCGGCATGAGCCTGCCCAACAGCTCGGCGCAAAACGCGATTTCAACCGCGAAGAAGGACGACGCCAAAAACGCGGGCGTAGCGGTGCACCGCCTGCTCGACCTCGGCATTCGCCCGCTCGACATCATGACGCGCAAGGCCTTTGAAAACGCCATCACGGTGGTCATTGCTCTCGGCGGTTCGACCAATGCCGTGCTTCATTTGCTTGCGATCGCGCATGCCGCGGGCGTGAAACTGGCGCTCGATGATTTCACGCGCATCGGCAAACGGGTACCCGTGCTGGCCGACCTCAAGCCGAGCGGTAAGTACGTCATGGCCGCGCTGGTGGGCATCGGCGGCCTGACGCCGCTGATGAAGATGTTGCTCGATCAGGGATTGCTCCATGGCGATTGCCTGACGGTGACCGGCCAGACCGTGGCCGAGAATCTGCGCGACGTGAAACCCTATCCCCCGGGACAGGACATCATTCACGGCTTTGATAATCCGATCAAACCGACGAGTCATCTCGTGGTCTTTTACGGCAACCTCGCGCCGTTGGGCGGAATCGGTAAAATTTCAGGCAAGGAAGGCGAAAAATTCTCCGGCAAGGCCCGCGTGTTCGATTCCGAAGAGACGACGCAAAAGGCGATCCTCGGCGGCAAGATCAAGAAGGGCGACGTGGTAGTGATTCGCTATGAAGGACCCAAGGGCGGTCCCGGCATGCGCGAAATGCTCGCGCCGACCTCGGCCATCATGGGACGCGGTCTGGGCAAGGACGTGGCGCTCATCACCGATGGGCGGTTCTCCGGCGGCACGCACGGTTTCGTGGTGGGACACATCTCGCCCGAAGCGCATCTCGGCGGCCCGCTCGCCCTGGTGAAAAACGGCGACCCGATTACCATTGACGCCCGCGCCCGGCTCCTGACCCTCGGCGTACCCGCCAAGGAACTGGCCAAGCGCCGCAAAGCGCTGAAGCAACGGAAGCCCGTCTTCTCACGCGGCGTCCTCGCCAAGTACGCCGACCACGTCAGCCAGGCGCATCTCGGTGCGATTACGGATGGGAGTTTGGAGGAGTAGGCAACGGAGTTGCGAGGAAAAAGGCGGGACTAATTAAAGAACGAATAAAGCAGCGTCCTGAATTCTTGCAATCCTGCGATGTCTTTAAGGGTCGCAGTTATTTTCTGACCAGCTTTCGTAAATTCAATATAGAAGACGCGCCCGCCATCGTTCTGAATGAATCCTACCTTAAGCCATTCGTAGACATGCACAGAAGTTTCTAGTTCAAAAGCGGAAGTTGACTGTCTCTGCTCAATATCATTGAGAAGAAGCCTAAGCGACTCGTTAATCGTATTCCAATCGCCTTTCGGCCAATCAAACGACCATTGCTCATCGTAAATCTTATCTTTGTCTTTTAATTCGCCCTCAACTAAAACGACGAGTTTTGATTCCTCTTCTTTCTTATGTTCTGTCTTCCAAGTGTGCTCTCGACGAATTTCAATTTTGACATTATTTTGTGTGGTCAGTGTTTTTGAGGCCTCCACATAGCGAAAATCTAGAATAGGAGTTGTCATAATTTATAATTTGTTATACAAAAAGATAATACGCGTCAACAATAATTGTCCCCTCGTTCCCAAACTCCATTTGGGAACGCACTTGTCTGCGCAATTCTATTGCCCTGAAATGAGGCCATGCGCAGCCGTTATGCCATCCGCGATACGCACTCGGCATATTTTGTAACGTCGACCATCGTGGAATGGCTCCCGGTTTTTACGACGGCAGCCTGCTGTGATATTATCGTTCGGTCTTTGCTCCATTGCCGTGAACATAAGGCATTGAAAATTCATACCTGGGTCATCCTGGACAATCATTTTCACGCCATTCTTTCCGCGCCGGACTTGGTCGGTACCTTGACCGATTTAAAGCGATTCACGGCACGCGCCTTATTGGAGCAAATCAAGACGGAAAAGCGTGAATGGTTGCTTAATCAACTCGCCTATTATTGCGCGGCGCATAAGCGGGGAAGCGAGCATCAGGTCTGGCAGGAAGGTGTGCACCCGCAGGCCATTAGCGGAGACGAAATGATGCGGCAGAAGCTGGATTATGTGCATAACAACCCTGTGAAACGTGGGTATGTTGTCGCACCAGAGCACTGGCGGTATTCATCGGCACATGAGTGGTTGCCAAGAGCCAGTCCCGTATTTAAGTGTAATCCTTGGCAATAGTGGGAAGGAAAATTATTTTAAGACATTGATGGGAAAAGTCGGGCTTCCAAAATCCTTATTAGCTCAAACATGGACCGATTTAGACTATCAACGATTTCATACAGGTGTTTTCATCTTGCTTCACCATTTGCGAATACTTCAGTGTAATCTTCCGGCGCGTCCTGCTGTCATCGAATTGGGTCAATGGGAGCAGACCGATTGGAGTAGCTTATGATCTTTGATAGTCCCAAAATGAAATTTGAGACCAATGGGAAGGGTTGAATGATAAGCTTATCTCCACTATGGTAAGTTTATGAACGAGCGAATCATCCTCGATCCTTCGGTCCATCACGGTAAGCCGGTGATTCGGGGCACCCGCGTTCCGGTGGCGACGATCATCAGCGGTCTAGCCGGGGGCATGTCCAAGGACGAAATTGCCCAAGACTACGAAATCAAAATCGCCGATGTTGAGGCGGCTTTGTCTTACGCAGCGGATTTGATCGAAAGCGAGCGCGTTTTTGCCTTGTCCACATGAAGTTCCTCGTCGATGAGGATTTGCCGCGGTCGGTCGCGCCCCTGATTCGGGAGTTGGGACATGATGCGGAAGATGTGCGGGATATTGGTCTTCGCGGAGCACCCGATTCTAAAATTGCCGTCTACGCTCAAACCAACAAGCTTTGCCTCGTTACGGCGGATCGAGGGTTTGCCAACCTCTATCAATATCCACCTCGTGCCTATGCCGGACTTGTCGTGCTCGATCTTCCAACTCGCGCAACTTCACCGATCATCCTGAAATTGTTGCGGGAATTTTTCGCCCAATCGGAACTTATTCATGACCTTCCTGGCAGATTGGCCATCGTGGCTTTTGGAAGAGTCCGCATCAGAGAAACCTAAAGCGGAATTTAATGACTATTTGAACCACCTCATTCCGGGCTTGGGATTCGCGCGGAGCCAGGCGAGACGGTCGGGCAAAGTGCGGGCGTGGATCTCTAGTTTGTGGCCGTCGGGGTCGAGGAAGTAGAATGATTCACCGGGACTGGAGTTGGTCTGCCATTCCTCCGCTTCGTTAGCGAGGAGTTTTTCACGCAGGGTGGGGAATTGCTCTGGCGGGATCGCAAAAGCGATGTGGGAATAAGAGGAGTCGTTGGTCGCTTCGGGCGCGGCCTTGTCGACCATCAGACTGATCCAGAAGTCGCCCGCAGTAAGATAAGCGCCCCGATCCCAACGTACGATGGGTTTAAGGCCGAGGAGATTGGCGTAAAAATAGAGCGAACGGTCCAAGCTGGAGACGGCAAAGGTCGTATGGCTGAGACCTGAGATCATTCCGTCATTAAGCACGACACGCGCCAGACGGCAACCAAGGCCATGTTACTTTTTCACTACGTTTTTCTGTTAAACCGGGAGACAGAGGCTTAAACTGTGATTCTTATGACTCATATCAAGCTTTTCAGCCCGGGGCCGATTGAAGTGTCAGAAAAAACCATGCGCGCGTTTTCGCGACCCATGATCGGGCATCGCTCGAAGGATTTTCAGACGTTGAACGCGGCGATCCAGCCCGGCTTGCAACAGCTTTTTTACACGAAGCAACCGGTGTTTGTGAGCACGAGTTCGGCCTGGGGCGTGATGGAAGGGGCAATCCGCAATCTCGTGAGCAAGAAAGTGCTAAGTTGCATGAGCGGTGCGTTTTCGGACAAGTGGTTCGACGTGGCGAAAAAATGCGGCAAGCAGGCCGAAGCGTTGCAGGTCGAGTGGGGTCAACCGATTTTGCCCGAGGCGATTGAAGCCAAGCTGGCCACCGGCAAATTCGACGCACTGACCCTCATCCACAACGAGACGAGCACGGGCACGATGAATCCCCTCTGGGAAATCGCGGCGGTCATGCGCAAATTCCCCGATGTGCAGTTCATTGTCGATTGCGTGTCGTCGTTTACCGCGATGAAGATTCCATTCGATGAACTCGGCATCGACGTGATGCTGGCCGGAACACAGAAGGCGCTGGCGCTGCCCGCCGGTGCCGCCGTGTTTACGGTTTCGGAAAAGGCCTACGCGAAAGCGGCGACGATCAAGGATCGCGGCTACTACTTCGATTTCCTCGAGTTCAAGAAGAACCAGGAGTCGAGCATGACGCCGACCACGCCGAGTATTTCTCATTTCTACGCGTTGCAGAGCAAGCTGGAAGACATCATGGCCGAAGGACAGGACGCCCGTTACGCGCGGCACCTGGAGAATGCGAAGCTCACGCGCGCCTGGGTCGCGAAGAACGGCTTCAATCTTTTCCCGAAGGAAGGCTATGAATCGATCTCGCTGACCTGCGTGGCTAACAACAAGAATATCGACGTCGCGAAATTAATCAGCGCGCTCAAGACAAAGCATTCCTGCGTGATCGACGGCGGTTACGGCAAGATCAAGGGAACGAGCTTCCGCATTTCGCACATGGGCGATGAAAGCACCGAAAATATCAGGCAACTTTTGGGCTGGATCGACGGGTGCCTGGCGGAACTCTAGGGCCAGTCAGAAAACTCGAAGTACACTTGCCCCACTCTCGAGTGGCTGCTAATGACAGCTATGAAGAGAGATGTTCGTGCTTTGCGAATTTTGGAAATAGGCGATGAAGGGGCGTTTCATCGCCTCGTACCGGGCCAAGCCACTTGGATTTGGACCAATCCTGCCAAGGTCAAGGATCGAGGCGGAAGGCTCGATCTGAAAATGACGCCATGGCTCGCCTGGAAATTGCGCAGGCAAATCATCCGGGGGGACTTTGATCTCATCATCTTGCTGGCGACAAAAGATCCTCTCTGGCGTCAGGATCGATTTTTCCTCAAGAATTTATGGGCGCTTTTTACGCGGGTGATCTGGCGTTTCCACAAGTTTGCCCACTACTTGATTTTCTTCGATTCAAAGAAGAAAACACCTGTTGTCATGATCGATTTTGCAGATGAGCCCACCATTGCGCCGCAGGATCACCTGTTTTTTCCCCGGTTGAATTTTTATTTCAAACGCGAATTGCCGCAAAATAAATGGAACTGTTTTCTACGCACGTCGCGCTTTAATGAAAACTCGGTAAATATCCAGCGCAATCCTTTCTTGCGTGAAGCGATGGAAAAACTGCGACCTTTCCCGCTTTGCCTGCATAAGTCGCCGAGTTTTCCGGAAATACTGGAGGAGAATAAAACGAGCGATGTTTTTTACGTGGGTGCCCCAAGATCAACGGTACGAGATGACGGAAGCAAGCTCCTCGATCGATTGCGGGATGAGGGATTCCGAGTCGACATGCCCACAGAACGCTTGAGCAAGGAAGAATTTCACCGCCGAATGTCTGCTTCCTGGCTGGCATGGTCTCCGGAAGGAATGGGTTGGGAGTGTTTCCGCCATCATGAATCGCTTATTCACGGCGCCGTTCCCGTTATTAATCATCCGACCATTCAGCGTTACCGCCCCTTATTGGAAAATCAGCATGCTTTTTATTATAGCATCGAAGGGAACGATCTGATGAGGGTGATCAAAAAGGCTTTGCAGGACAAAAAGCATCTGCTGCAAATGGCGGCAGCAGGACGCGAGCACATTTCGCGTTGGTTTACGCCGGAACCGATCCTTCGCTACCTGATAGAGCCAGATCGCAATTATTAAACAGGCGCCGGACTGTTACCGTCGTTTCAACAATCCCTATTTTTTATCCGAGGGATCGGAGCCATGCGGTGCGATCTTGAGAAGATCGGCTTCGCTGTAGGCGGCTGTTTGGGAGGCAAACTTGGCGCGCGCGGCTGAGATTTCCTCCGGTTTGACCTCGCTGGCGGTGTTACCCCACGATTTACGGAGATAAGTCATCAGATTGGCCATCTGACTATCGGTAAGCGCCCATGCCGGCATTTGCGCCGTACCATAAGAGCCACCCTCAACTGTGACTGATCCACTCAAACCATGAAGGAGAAGAGCGGCCAATCGTTCTTTGGAACCGATGACCCATTCCGAACCGCCCATGGGCGGATAGGTGCCGGGCTGGCCGAGACCATCCGCATGATGACAATTGGCACAGTTGCCGTTGTAAACTTTTTTGCCCAAAGCCAGCGGATCGGTCACGGCAGCGGTTTGCGCACTCTTGTTACTGACCAAAGATGGCCCACCCGCTCCTTGATCCAATAGGCCCAAGCCGAACGTATCGAACCCGGTAAATGAGCTGCCCGCCATGAAGAGCGCAAAGCCGCAGATGAGATAAAGCCAGATGGGCAAAGGCTCGGGGGTTGAGGCGGAAGGCACCACATCCGGTGTTTCGATAAAATCGGGAGCGTCGGGCTGAATGGATTCGTTCTTCTCCAGCACCGGAGGTTGAAGCTCGGGGTTCTCGTAATTCATGGTTCAGCTTTTGGCGGGCGTAGCGGCAACCGGACCGTTTTCGTCGGGAAGATGGTAGCCTTTTTTGAGCGAGAGGAGATAAGCGACAAGCGACTTGGCTTCGGCGGTGGGCACAACTTCGTAACCGGCGGGCGGCGCATCAGGTCCGGTCAGGAGCACCGCATCGTCGGAGGGCAAGCCACTGATCTTGCGCGTAATGAAAAGGAACCGGTACTCCGGCATGCTGCTATGGCCGTTGAGCACGTAGGGATCGTAAAGATAACGGTACAACGCGGCGGCATCGGGGAAGCGCGCGGCAACATTGGTCAGATCGGCTCCGTTACGGCTGTTGCCGAGGAAGACCTGATGCTGCCAGATATAATCGCGCGGATAAGTGCGGCGAGTGACGTCCTTGCCGTCGTCATCCTTGGCGCTGCCCCAGCCGCGCGTGATGTCAGCTCCCGATGTCGTGGGCCGAACCTGCTGCGTGTGGCAATAGGCGCAGCCGTTGGCGGCGTAAACGTGTTCGCCTTGATGGGCGGTGTTGGCCGTATCCCATGGCAGGATATCGTTGCTGCCCTCGTCCTTGATGGGGGCAAGATGACCAAGCTCCATCCAAGGCAGGACGATCAGACCAAACCAGGCGAAGGCAAAGGAGCCCAGCACGAATAAAAAGAAGGTGCGGAAATCAGGGACAAGATTCATGCGGAGACCTCCCGTGAGGCGGATGCCGTTTCCGGCGCTTCGTAGGGTTCGAGTAAAATTTCGGAAGCAAGATGGTTGGAGCGGACCCGAACCTTAAGCCAGTCGAGAAGCATCCAGCCCAGATGCAGGGCAAAGATTCCGTTCCCGATCGAGACGAGGCTGATGCACATCGTGGAAGCAATGTAGAAGGAAATGGTGACTTGGTTCGCGGTGACAATCGTGACCGCACTATCGGGGGTTTCCAAAGTGAAACCCTGCATGACGCCGCCAAAGCCGACCATGACAATGACCAGCAGGATGCCGTAAAGACTGGAGTAGTAATGTACGCGGACCAAAAAAGCGGAACGCCAACCGAAGTTAAGCAAACGGGGTACGATGTAGTACATGGAACCGAAAACCACAAAGCTAAAGAATCCGTAAATCCAGAGAAGCTGGTTGCATTCGCGGAACATGGTGAAACGCAAAAGTTGATTGGCGCTACGAATGGAGAGAATTTGTTCCGAGATGCCGGTGGCCACAAAGAAAACCACAGCCAGGGTGAGGAAGGGCAACACGACGCCGCCATGATCGTGGTGTTTCTCTTCGCCAGCCAGAGAGGTCGGGATGAGATTCAGTCCGATCAAGGCCACCGGGATAAAAAGAAGTCCGCTTAAAATCAGGCCCGTGGTGACCGTTTCGGCGGGGAAAGGTCCGCCCACAAGATCATGCACGGCAGTCCACGGCGCAAAAACCAGCCAGGTCCAGAAAGCCAGCGGTGCTTTCGATCCATAGCGGATGTTCTGGACGGAAACTTTCGGGATCAAATAATAGAGCAGGCCCAGACCCAGCGGAGCAAGCCACAACGTGTAAAGGCCGTGCACGTACCAGGCACCAAGCAATCCCTGCATGACGCCCGAGCCCGGTAGCGGGTGCGAGTTGAGGAGAATGTTTCCCGCCGCGTAAAGCCAGGGGAAAGCAAAGAGCGCTACGAGCAGCCACGCCTGGGAAAGGTGATCGCAGCCGGGCCGACGGCCTAGATAAGTGACCACAGCGCATACGGCGATAAGCGCATAAGCCAGCCAGAGGATCCACACGGCATAGGTCGGAAATTCGAGCAACTCGGTACCCGTGCTGTCACCAAGGAAAATACCGGTCAGGCCGATGGCGACTCCCAGGTTCCAGAAAATAACCCCGGTCATCAGGACACCGGGCAAGGCCACGGGGACACGACCCATTCGGGCCAGGAGCCAGACCGCAAGTCCCAAGCCCGCCGTGCTCGCCCAACCGTAAACGAGCGCATCGATGGCGGCAGGCCAGACCCGCCCGTAAGTGAAAATGCTGCAATTATTGGAGAGATCGACGAACCAGCCCAAAATCGGAAAGGCATCCTGCGGATGGGCCAACGACGAGGCATAGACAAGAAGGAACGTGCCCACGACCATCCAATGCACGGCGGAAAGAAGACTGACAAGCACGGGCCAGCGCACGGATGCGTCGACGGCAGCCAATTCGGGATCCGTTGAAATAAATCCCTTGGCGGCAGGAGTGGAGAGCGAAGTGGCCATAAATTACGGAGTCGGTTTGGCTGGCGGCGGAGTAATCGCCGCGGGCACGGATGCAGCATGGGTCGCTGGTGCGGTATTCGTCGCGGGTGCTTCGGTTGGAGTTGCGGGCGCAGCATTGGTGGCAGGCGTGGGAGCGGGAACAGCTCCGGGAATCACACCACCAACCTGGGGGGCCTGGGCCTTCAAGGTATCGAGTTCCTTCACCATCGCTTCTTGAATGGGAATGCGGACAATCTTTTTGTCCTGATTGACCCAATCAGCAGTAGTCAGAGTTTGTTGAGCCTCGGCGCGAAGCTTGGTCAGATTGGCATAACGTTCCGCAACTCGCTGTTGGTCGTAATCGTTGTAAGTGCGGGTCATGTGCGAGGAATAGGCCCCTACAACTGCAAAAAGCAAAAAGGCCAGCAGGGTCCAGATGAACCAGCTGATCTTGATCCGGGATTGAGAGGCGGTTGCTTCGGACATACTAGTTGGTAATGGTAAGGCATTCGACCATACGAGGATCGCGCGTGGGGAAAAGTGAGGCGGTGGCGGCGATGCGGATGTAGGCATAGCCGAGAATCGAACCAACCGTGATAAAGGCGACAAAATCCTGCCAGCGCGGACCAATGGCGTGATGCGCGTAGGGCATGATGAACCAGTAGAGCTCGACGCCGTGCATGAAGAGAATCCAAAGAGAAATGAAGGTCAGCGAACGGAGACTTTTCTTGGTGTCCTGCGCGAGAAGATAAATCGTCGGGAAGATGAATTTGCCCGCGATGAGGAAATAGGTGAGGTAGAACCAGTGGCCGCAGTTGTGGTTATTGTAGAAGATGGTCTCCTCGGGAATGTTCGCATACCAGATGAGCAGGTACTGACCGAACGCGATGTATGCCCAAAAAATAGTGAAACCGAAGAGGAGCTTGCCCATCAGGTAAAAATGCTCCGCGTTCATGGCCCGGAGAAAACCCGCCGACCGCAACATGGCAATGAGAACGATGCCCGCCGCCAGACTGGCCTGCGCACAGATAGCAAAATTGTAGACACCAAAAAGACTGGAAGCCCAGCGCCAGTCGAGGCCCATGAACCAGTCGAAGCCGATGAACGTTTCCAGCACCCCAAAGATGACCAAAGCGAGATAACTGTGATCGTGCATTTGACGGCTCAGCACCGGATTACCGTCGGCATCCTGTTGCACCGAAGCGCGGCGATAATAAAGTCCGGCCAGGATGAAATAAGCCCAGTAGCTGAAGGCGAAGAGATAAAAACGGCCTTCGTTGAGATAGCCGTTGCGCAGAATCACTTCGTGATCATCAGGACGAGCCATCCATTTCCAGAGCGTGTCGCGCAATTCGGGAATGAGAAAAATGGGCAGAAAGAGGACGAAACAAACGGGCAGCAGTCCCAGGAGGTTTTCCCAGGTGCGCCGAGCGAGGACCGTCCACTCGGAATCACAGGCATAATGGAGAACCACCCAGAAGAACGAACCGAGTGCGATGGTGAAGAAAAAGTAGAAGGCGAAAAACCACGAGTAGGCGAACTGTGCCGGATCGCTCACCGCCGCATAGACGGAAAAGACGCTCCCGATCAACGCAAGACCCAGAAGAACAAGCGTCAGCAGAAATCTCGACGGCACGAGGTATTCGGGCGCGGGCAGGCGGATAGTGTGAGGATGGGCGCTCATGATTTCCCTCTCTTTCCGTCATCCCGAGCTTGTCGAGGGATCAGACGCACATGGGTGTAAAGCAAGGTGGGAGAGCTCTCGCTCGACACGCTAAAGGAACCGTCCTTTCGCATAGAAAAAGAAAATGAGTCTGATCCCTCGACAAGCTCGGGATGACGGCGCTTTTTTTCGAATACCTGGCGGTCCGCCTCAAAACGTGCGGCAGCCATCGGCGAAAGAGTCGTGAATAAATGGGCGCTCATGGTTAGGTGCCGGGTTTCTTTACTTTGGCCTGAAGCTGCTTTTGTTCCTCGGGCGAGGCGTCGTCGAACGAGGCATTTTGGCTGCGTTGCAGCGCACGGATGTACATGATGATCCGCCAACGGTCATCGATGGCGATGTTGTAGGCGTAGCCGAGCATCTGCCCCTTGCCGTTGCTGATGGTGTTGAAAATTTCGCCGTCGGTCATGTTGCGAATCCGGTCCTGCTGATAACTGGGGGCGGTAGTCAGGCCGTATTTCGAGACGATGCCCTTGCCGTCGCCCGCCGCACCGTGACAGACCTCGCAACTGATCGTGTAGCGTTCGCGGCCCCGGCTCATATTGGCCACATCGATTTGCAAGGCCTGCGCTCCATCACGCGTTTCGTGAACGGGAATGCCATCACCCCAATGCGTGTCGTCCCATTTGCCTGTCGCCCAATAATCGTTTTGTGCGGGCATTTCCTCGGCCACCGTGCCGGGAATAGGCGGACGCGCAGCCACCCCGTCCGCAAAGAAGGAACTCGTGACCTGATCCTTCACCTTGTCCTGGTAATTCATATCGGGGAAAACCTCAAAAGGCGGCCGGGTAAAATGATGGCCGCGAAATTCGGCAATCGAAACGACGAGGATGACAGCCAAGACCAAGGCGAGGTGGAAATAACGCAGCTTCATTCCTCGTCTCCGATGAAAGTTAGATTCGTGCCGCCCGCTTCCCTCAGCAGGTCGATTGCTCCTTTTTCCGAGAAGCGGGGATCGTTGGCTTCAATGACTATGAAAAATTTATCGTGCGTAGCGCGATTGAAGAGATCCCAGTCAAAGAGGGGGTGATGAAGCCGGGGCAGGAAGTTGACCGTGGTCATGCCGACGATGCTCATGATTGCGGAAAGGATAATCATCAGGAGATCGAGGATCGGCACAAAACCAGGCAGGCTGAAGTAGGGCTTGCCCTGCGTGTCCATCGGATACACGTAAACCGAGGTGATGGTGATAAGCAGGAACCCGCCGATCAGGCCCCCAAGTCCGCCAGCCAGCGTGAACAGACCAACCCACGATTTCTTGAGACCCATCGCTTTATCGAGACCGTGGATGTAGTAGGGCGTATAGCAGTCCCACCAACGAAAACCACGATCGCGCACTTTTTCGGCGGCGGCGTAAAGTTCGACCGGACCGGAGAATTCCGCGCCCACGGCGTAAAGCTTCTTGGGCTGTTTGCCTGAATCGACCGCACAAACCAGGGGCGTATCACTCATGAGTCGCTCCCGGGTTGTTGCCCTCCACTACTGGTAATGGATGCACGTTGGCTTCAGGCAGCACGGCCCGGACTTCGGACATGGAGACCATCGGCAGGAAACGAATGAAGAGGAGGTACATCAGGAAGAAAATCCCAAATGTACCGGTGAAGGTGAAGATATCGACGTAGGTGGGATAGAACATCCCCCACGATGAAGGCAGGAAATCGCGGTGAACGGAACTGACGATGATGACGAAGCGTTCCAGCCACATGCCGATGCTGGGGAAAATCACGATGCCGAAAGCCATCCAGGGATTTCGCCGGATTTTTTTGCTCCAAAACAACATGGGAATCACGCTGTTGCAAATAATCATCAAGATCCAGGTCGAACCATAAGGCCCAAAAATGCGGTCCTTATAAAAGGTGAAGTACTCGTTCGGACTGCCGCCGTAATACGCGATGAAAAATTCCATCCCGTAGATGTAGGTGATGAGCAAGGCCATGAGCAGAACGAAGCGGCAGCAAAGGTCGATATGGCGCAGCGTCACCAAATCCTGAAGCTTGTAGAGTTCGCGCAACGGGACGAGTAGCGTAATCAACATGCAGAAACCGCCGTAGATGGCGCCGACGCCGAAGTAGGGAAGGAAGATCGTGCCGTGCCAACCGGGAACGACCGAGGTGGAGAAGTCGCTCGACACCACGGTGCAGGTCGTGATGACCAGCAGGGTCGCGATGCCGGCCAGCATGAGATAGCAAAACTCGTAGTTGACCCATTGCCGGGCACTGCCCCGCCAGCCCATGCAGATGATGGCGTAGAAATATTTCCCAATCTTGTTTTTGACCCGGTCGCGCATCGTGGCCGCATCGGGAATGAGGCCGACGTACCAGAACATGATCGAAACCGAGAGATAGGTGGAAACGGCGAAGACGTCCCAGAGCAGCGGACTGCGGAAATTGGGCCAGATGGCGTTGCCGTTCGGGATCGGGGCGAGATACCAGGCGAACCAGACGCGGCCCACGTGCACACCGGGATAAATGCCTGCACACATGACGGCAAAGACGGTCATCGCTTCGGCGGCGCGGTTGATGCCCGAAGCCCAACGCTGGCGGGTCAGGTAGAGAACCGCGGCGATCATCGTTCCGGCGTGACCGATGCCGATCCAGAAAACGAAATTGGTGATGTCCCAGGCCCAGTTGGCCGAATTGTTTTCACCCCAGACACCGACGCCGGTGGTGATGAGATAGAGAATGCCCAGGCCGGCAAAAGAGGCGACTCCAGCGGCAATACTGACTGCAATATACCACCAGAGCGGCGTCGGATTCTCGATGACCGAGGCGATGCGGTCGCCCACCCAGGCCGCGTTTCGGTCCTGGTTCACGTAAGGCTCGCGAACCAGTTCGCGACGGGCGCGGGCCATTTCCGACGTCTCATGCCGGTTGGCTGGATCGGCGGGCGCAGTGGTGGGGGTGAAGTAAGACATGGTGATGCCGTTGTCGCGTTTTAGCCGATCAACTTCTCCCTGTTAAGTCCGTTGATGGAGGTATGCTTATCGCCCGGAGTCGTGGCCGGTACCGCGTCTTTCTTTTCTTCTTCAAAAATACTGGTGTGGCCGATGGCGACCGCGCCAGGCATGGCGGGATTGGGATTGCGCACCCGTCCGAGATAGCTGGTGCGCGGACGCGTACCGAGATAAGCCAGCACGCCGTAACCGCGCTCGTCCTGCTTGGCAATGGCGACCTTGCTCGCGGAGTCGTTCATGTTTCCGAAAACAATCGCTTCCGCCGGACAAACCTGCTGACAGGCGACCTTGAAGGAATCGGTGGGCAGCGTGATGTCGCCCGAGCCTTTGCCACTTTCATTCGATTTGCGCAGCTGCGTGATCTTGGCCTCCTCAATGCGCTGGACGCAGTAGGTGCACTTTTCCATGACACCACGGATACGCACGGAGACATTCGGGTTCTTTTGTAAGGAGATGGAATCGGGCGAGCCCTTTTCCGTCAACGGACCATCCTTGCCCGCGAGCGGTCCGAGATAAAGTTCGCCGGTCTGGCCAAGCACGGGGAGTTTCACGTTCTGGATCGGACGGTCGTTGTAGTTGAAGAAATTGAACCGGCGCACCTTGTAGGGGCAGTTGTTGGCGCAGTACCGCGTGCCGATGCAACGGTTGTAGGCCATGACGTTGAGGCCTTCCTCATTGTGAACGGTGGCATTGACCGGGCAAACCGGTTCGCACGGCGCGTTCTCGCACTGCTGGCAGGCCATCGGCTGGATGAGCATCTGCGGATCGTCGAGGTAAGAGGAATCGGTCGTGTTTCCCGGCGTATCGCTGGCGAAATAACGGTCATTGCGAATCCAGTGCATTTCGCGACCACGGATGACCTGAAATTTGCCGACGATGGGGATGTTGTTCTCCGCCTGGCAGGCAACAATGCAGGCGCTGCACCCGACGCAGGTGTTGAGATCGATGACCATGCCCCAGGCCGGACGGTCGGGCTGGTAGGTCTTCGAGTTGAGCTTGGGATTTTCGTAGCCCGATTCGAAATTCTGGTAGCCGGTCAGCGCGCCCTGCGGGATGTCCTTGTCGATGCCGATCTCCTGCACGAACTCGGGATCCTTGTGATATTTTTCCAGCGACGCTTCGCGAACGAGACCGCGGCCTTCCATCGAATTGTGTTCCTGCGTGATGGCCAGCGGGTAAGTCTTGTCGATTTTCTCGACCTTGACGCCGGTGACAAATCCGGGCGTGGCCGAGGTGCGCAACTGATAAGCATTGAATCCGGCGCCATCGGCAACGCGAAGGGGTGCGGTGACATTCTTCTTTGCTTCGGCCGTCAGGCGCGGCGCGGTGCGACCCCAGCCGAGCGCAATGGTCAACGTGGCATCGGCCTGGCCCGGTGCGATGAGAACGGGCAATTCCATGCTGCGGCCATCAGGCGTGGTAACCTTGACCATCGGGAACGCGGTCATCGGATCGACATGCGGAATAGGGAGGGTCGCCTCCCGGGGCGCGACATCGGTATTGGGCAAATCGCGAAGATTATCGTTGGCCGATTCGATCTTGATGCCGAGCTTCGCCGCCGTCTTGGGACTCATATAGAGCGCGTTGTCCCAGGTGAGCTTGCTGATGGGATCGGGCAACTCCTGAAGCCAGCCGTTGTTGGCGTAGCGACCATCGTCAACACAGCCCAAAACGAAATTCAATTCGTATTCGCCGGGCTGGAGGGATTTGGACGGCAATACCGTCACGCCGCCACCGATTGCGGAAGCACCCCCAGGCAAAGGTAAAAGAACAGGCGTTCCCGGATTGGTTACATTGATGGTGCTGTAGCCGTCATGAACAAAGGCGTGCCACGTATCATCGAAGACTTTGCCCGCATTGGTGGCAACTTTAGATGCTTGTGCGAAAGTATCCTGAATATATTCCGCACCCTTTGCCTTGGGAATTCCAGCCAGCTCGGCAAGAAGTTCAATTTCCGAGGTACCATTATACAGCGGCAGGATGAGCGGCTGTTGAGAAAGGTAGGTGCCGTCGCAAGCGAGGGAGTCGCCCCACGATTCGAGGAAATGAGCGGCGGGCACATGAGTCGTGCTTGCGGCGCTGGTTTCATCGACATGCAGGCCAAGCCGGATGACCTGCTCGACTTGGGCAAGGAGTCCGTCAAAGCCGAGTTCGGCGGGAGCATTGAATGCCGGATTACCGCCAAGAACCAGGAGCGTCTTGACCGTGCCCTGGCTGATCTCTTCGGCCAGTTGATTAAGGCCCCGTGAGGGCATGTAGGCGGGCGCGATCTTCACCTCCGCACCCAGCGATTGGTTGATTTGAGCCACGAGCGCATGCACCGCTGCTGGTTGCTGACTTCCACAAACCACCAGTGCACGACCTTTCGCATTCTGCAGGTCCTTGGCCATCTCGCTGATCCACGTGTCGACAGCAGGATCGTTGAAAGCACCAAAGCTATTTCCGCTACCCGTGCCGAGCTTGTTCGCAATCATTGTAGCGATGGCAACGATCTGACTCGATGGCACGCGCAGGCGATGATCGGCCATGCCCCCTGTAAGCGAGAAACGGCCTTCGACGGCATAGAGACGAGACATCGTTTCCTGTGCCTTGCCGAGACGGCGGCGACCTGCGGCAAATCCGGCAATGCTTTGCACCGTGCCGTCAGATGCTCCGAGGAAGTCGCAATCAAGCGCAATGATGACGTCGGCTTTTTCAAAATTGTAAACGGGCAAGGCATCGGTCCCGGCCTGACTGGCCCAAGGATCGTATTCGAACCAAGCCAGCTTCGGGAATTGCTGAATGAGAAGGGTCTTGAGCCGCTGGCGCGTCGGCGAGGTGCTCAGCTCGGTCAAGATAGCCAAGCCTTCGCCGCCTTTTTTCAGATAATCGCGCTTGAGGATGGCGAACTCTTCCCAGAAATCATCCCAGGTTCCTTCGACATAATCTTCGCCACGCTTCTTGGCTTTCAGAACAACCTTGGAGCGATCCGGATCGTAGAGATCGAGGATGGCGGACTGGCCAAAGATGTCGGTCGAGCCATTGAAGCCGGGGACGTTCGGATTGCCTTCGAGCTTGGTCGTGCGTCCGTTGTAAGTCGTGGCCAGGAGCGGAATCGCCCCACCGCGGCGCGGCATGGACGTGGCATAGTGCAGCGCATTACCCGGCACCTGCCACTCGACACCCTTACTGTAAGGCACGGCATGCAATTCAGGACGGCGGCAACCGGTCAGCCCGATCCCGGCCAGCGCGACCGATGCGCCCATGAATTTCATGAACCCGCGTCGGCTGATCTCGTCGCCTTCCAACTCGGCGGCTCCCTGCGGGAATTCGCGTTCGAGACGCGCGCGGAACTCGGGCGTGTTGGCGGCCTCTTCCATGCTGCGCCAGTAGCGTTTGCCGGTCGCGAGGGCGGGCGGGTGATTAAAAGTGCGTTTCATCGGTGCGAAAATTCAACTTATGACCATTAAATCATCTCTAAAGAATCGGTCATCCCGAGCTTGTCGAAGGATCAGTTTAGCTGGACAGAAAAAAAGCAGACAGAACTGATCCTTCGACAAGCTCGGGATGACGGAATGGGAAAAAGAAAAAGTACGTTTCATCGATGGCACCCCGCGCAATCTTTCGGCGGATTGATTTTCCAATCGTGGACAAGTTTTTTGCCAATTTCGGCCTGGGTTTTGCCGGCCGGTGGCGTCCAGTCGAGATTAAAAACAGGCGAGGTTGCGCCGGGATCGTTCGCCGCCACCGGGCGGACATATTCCTGCGGATTACGATGGCACTGGAGACACCAGCCCATGCTTTGCGATTTGTCCTGCCAGACCACGTTCATCTCGTTGACCTTGCCATGGCAACTGAAGCAACTGACGCCGCGGTTCACATGGGCCGAGTGGTTAAAGTAGGCGTAATCGGGCACGTTGTGGATTTTCACCCATTCGATCGGCTGACCCGTGGCCCAGCTATCGCGCACCGGCTGGAGCTTCGGATTGTTCTTCTGGATGTCCCGATGGCAATTCATGCAGGTCTGCGTGGTGGGGAAATTGGAATGACCGCTGATTTCGACGTAACTGTGACAGTAGCGGCAGTCCATGCCGAGCTGGGAAACGTGCAACTTGTGATCGAACGCCACCGGCTGCACCGGCTGGTATCCGACGCGGGAATACTTCGGCGTAAAATAGTACCAAACGCCCGCCGTCGCCAGACCGCCCACGATCGACAGGGCGAAGATCGCCTTGAGGAGAATCAGGTTGGTCGCTTTGGGAAAAATGTTGGCCATGTCGGGACGTCGTGCTGCGGGTTTCTTTCTCCTCCGACCAACCTACCCGGCGCATTTCGCGCACAGGACGACTCATCGGCAGAACCCGCTTTGTGGTTACCAGACGCATCTTGCGCGGGCAACCGGAATTGTGAAGTTTTTCACAATGTTTTTTGTCATGCCAACGATAAAAACTTATGGGACGGAAAAAGAACCCGCCGCAAGCAGCAGTGTATTTAAGGTAGCCGTCTCACGGAGTGCGACACCCCGGAGTAAGCTCCGAGGCATTCTTCTGTAGCGGCGGTCGGCGCCTGTCCTGAGCAAAGCCGAAGGAACCGCCGAAGCATGGGCGACACACTTTCTTTTTCCCTCGGCGGTCATAGACCGCCGCTACAGCAAAGCCGAAGCAAGCTTCGGGGAATTAGCCCCAATGAGATTAAATGAGCCCCTGGCAAATCTTCCGCACGACCAGCGGCCCTTCGTAAACAAACCCGGTGTAAAGCTGTAGCAGGCTGGCCCCGGCCGCCAGTTTCTCCTGCGCATCGGCGGCGTTAAAAATCCCGCCCACACCGATGATCGGCACGCGACCGCCCGTCAGGCGATGCAGGGACCGGATGATTTCCGTGCTGCGAGAGGTAAGAGGGCGTCCGCTGGTGCCTCCTTCTTCCTGCAGGGTCAGGCCGCGCTTATCGGTGGTGGTATTGGTCGCGACGATTCCCGCCAACCGGTATTTTTCCACGGCAGCCACGATGTTCACCAGATCCTCCTCGACCAGATCGGGAGCAATCTTGATCAAGAGCGGATGTTTGCCTTCAGGGTCTTCATCGCGCAACGGCCCGAGGATGGCGTCGAGGAACTCACTTCGTTGCAGCTCGCGCAGTCCAGGCGTATTGGGGGAGCTCACATTGACCACCTGATAATCGGCCAGATCGCGCATCCGACGGAAACAGGCGGTATAATCGCGTCCCGCCTCGGCCAGCGGCGTGTCCTTGTTCTTGCCGATATTCACCCCGACGGGCGTGGCGGGCCAGCGGCCATGGATTCTAATTTTCTCCAATCGCCGGGCGACCTTATCCATGCCCACGTTGGGAAAGCCCAAACGATTGATCAGCCCCTGCTCGGCAGGCAACCGGAAGATTCGCGGGGTCGGATTTCCCGGCTGCGGACGCGGCGTGACGGTCCCAAGTTCCATGAAGCCAAAACCAAGTTTCGACCAGGCCATGACCCCTTCCCCGTTTTTGTCGAAGCCAGCGGCTAGTCCTATTGGATTCGGAAAAGTGAGGCCGAAACATTTCCTTTCCAAGCCCGGGTAGTCCCGACGCGTCAGCGGCTCCATAAGTGAGGCCAGTGGCGTGCGGGTCAGCGTCCGCATGGACAGGTGATGGACGAATTCAGGCGGTAATGAAAAAAGAAGCGGGCGAACAACGCGACGATAAAGCATAGACGCTCCCATTCTACCGCATGGAGCACGGCTCGTCGACATTCCGAATGGATCAGCTTGCGCTCCAGCCAGTTCCGCTCCATTTTCCCCGCATGCCCGAACTGGCCGAAGTCGATTATTTTCGCAAACAGTGGAACCCTGGCCTGGGTCATCGCATTGGCGAAGTGTTGATCCATCCCAAAGCCCGCGTTTTTCGCGGCACCGATACAGGGAAACTGGTTCGCGCATTGACCGGTGCGAAACTTGCCCGGTCGGAGGCACGGGGCAAGCAGATGCTTTTTGTGTTCCATTTGGGGCGGACTAAAAATCGCGCGTGGCTCGGATTGCATCTCGGCATGACCGGTCATCTGCGAATCGAACGGCCCGATTTTCATCCCACCCGACACGATCACCTGGTTTTGCGTCAGGCCAGGCATTCCCTTATTTTCCAGGACGCCCGGCTTTTTGGGCGAGTGCGTTTTGCGGAAAGCCCGGAACCGCCCGACTGGTGGGCCAAGCTCCCGCCCGAGCTGCTCTCGCCGGAATTTACAGTGGAAGCCCTGCGTCAATTCCTGAAGCGCCGCGCCCGCGCTCCGATCAAGGCCGTGCTGCTCATGCAGGAACGTTTTCCCGGCATCGGCAACTGGATGGCGGATGAAATTCTCTGGCGGGCCGGGATTCACCCAAAACAAGCAGCGGGTTCGTTTGATGCGGATCGCGCACGCACGCTCTACCGCGAGATTCGTTGGGTTTGCCGCGAGGCGTTGCGGATCATCGGCAAGGATTGGTCCGATCCGCCCGATTCGTGGCTTTTCAATCATCGCTGGAAAAAGGGCGGCACCTGCCCGCGCACCCAGACCAAATTAGACCATGCGACGATTGGCGGACGAACGACCTGCTGGTCGCCCGCCCGGCAAAAACTACTCAAGGCAGCCTAGCTCTTTTATACCGCCAAGCCGCAAGCATGGCCGGAAGCCCAGGCCCATTGGAAATTATAGCCGCCGAGCCAGCCGGTCACATCGACCGCTTCGCCGATGAAGTGAAGCCCCGGCACCGCGCGCGCTTCCATGGTCTTTGAGTGCAGATCGCGGGTGTCGATTCCTCCCACGGTCACCTCGGCAGTCGCGTAACCTTCCGTTCCCGCCGGATGCAGCGTCCAGTTTTCCAAGCGCCGCGCAAGATCGTCCAATTCCTCGGAGCGATAGTCGCGCACGGGTCGCAAAGGCGCGAGCGGCGCGGCCCACGCTACGGCGAATCGTTCGGAAAACCGCTTCGCCAGCAAGGTGTCGAGCCGCATTCCAGAAGAGCGGTTTTCCTCCAGCCAGGCGCGGGCCTTGCCTTCGGGAAATAAATTGAGACGTAGCGGAGCCGGCGCCTTCCAGTAAGAGGAGACCTGGAGCATGGCGGGGCCGCTCAGCCCCCGGTGAGTGAAGAGAAACTGTTCCGTAAATTCAACACTCCGGCTTTTCCCCTCCCCGACCTGTGCCGTGCATGCGGCCGAGATACCGGCAAGCTCCCGGCAAAAATCGAGCGCCTGGTTGCCGAAAGTAAACGGAACGAGTCCCGCGCGAACAGGAATGAGGTTGAGACCAAATTGCCGCGCGATGCCGTAGGCAAAATCGGTCGCGCCCAGCTTCGGCAAGGAAAGCCCCCCCGTGGCAATGACCAACCGCCTCGCAGAAAAAGGACCTCGTGGTGTCTCGATGGCAAAACTTCCCTGTGGCTCGACGCGCCGGACCGCCGTTATTTCCACATCGGTTTTAATTTCAACCCGGGCGTCCGCGCATTCGCGTTGCAGCATTTCGACAATGTCGCGGGAACTGCGGTCGCAAAATAACTGGCCCAGTTTTTTTTCGTGATAGGGAATGCGGTGGCGCTCGACCAACGCGATGAAATCATCCGGCGTATAGCGGGCCAGCGCCGACTTGCAAAAATCGGGATTGGACGAGAGATAGTTTTCCGGTCCGGCGTGAAGGTTGGTGAAATTGCAGCGACCGCCGCCCGAAATGAGGATTTTATTGCCGATTCGTCCTGCCCGCTCGAGCACGACGACGGAACGCCCTTGTTGTCCCGCGGTCATGGCGCACATCAAACCCGCCGCGCCGCCGCCAATCACCACCACGTCGATCATGAATAT
>Ga0307511_10000718_pt1 | contig 35334 bp, 30 predicted proteins | sample 13_EM_MG_FD_200266 | JGI IMG/M metagenome (GOLD analysis project Ga0307511, IMG submission 200266) | Populus trichocarpa ectomycorrhiza microbial communities from riparian zone in the Pacific Northwest, United States - 13_EM | ecosystem: Host-associated > Plants > Roots > Unclassified | place... | reverse complement strand
CAACGGCCGTCCCGGGCCGTACGTGCCGGGCATGGACGCGGCGGGAGTGATCGACACGGTCGGACCGGACACGGACACGCCGCTCCGGCCGGGAGACGCGGTGATCGCGATCGTCCGCCCCTACGAGCCGCGCGGCGGCGCCTACGCCGAACTTGTTGTGGTGCCGGCCGAATCGGTGGTGCCGATTCCGTCCGATGTGGACTTTCCGGCCGCCTCGACGCTGCTGATGAACGCCCTCACGGCCCGCCTCGCACTGGACCTGCTCGCGGTGCCCACCGGCGGCGCCGTCGCGGTGACCGGCGCGGCCGGAGCCTTCGGTGGCTACGCGGTGCAGCTGGCCAAGAGCGATGGCCTGCGAGTGCTGGCCGACGCCTCGCCGGCCGACACGCGGCTGGTGACCGACCTCGGCGCCGACGAGGTGGTGCCGCGCGGTGACGACGTGGCCGACCGGTTCCGCGCACTGGCCCCGGACGGGGTGGACGGCGTGCTCGACGGGGCGATGCTGCACGAGCTGGTGGTCCCGGCGATCCGGGACGGCGGCGGGATTGCCGTGGTCCGCGGCTGGGACGGCCCGGTCGACCGCGGGATCCGGGTGCATCCGGTCTGGGTCAACGACGTCGCCACCGACCACGCCCGCCTGCTCCGGCTGCGGGACCAGGCCAGCGCGGGCGAACTGACGCTGCGGGTGGCCGACGTGCTGCCGGCCGACCAAGCGGCACGGGCGCACCAGCGGCTGGCCGAAGGCGGCCTGCGGGGCCGTCTCGTGCTGGACTTCACCGCCTTCTAGTCGCTTGCCGGGCAGCCACCGGATGGACCACGTGGAGGCGGTGGACCTGCCGGACGAAGCGGCTGGCACGACGGTCGGCCGGCATCACGAGGGTGGGCCGGGCCAGCAGCTGGCCGTTGTGCCAGGTGGCCAGCAGGGCCCCACAGTCGCCGAACTCGGGGTGCATCTCGGCGTACGAGACGAGCACGCCGTAGCCGTCCGCGCCCTCGGCCAGGACGGCGAGGCTGAGGTGGTCCATCTTGCGGGCCGGGTCGAGGGCGAGGCCGGCGGCGGTCAGGGCCTCGTAGAGGGTGACGCCGCGGACCTCGTGGCGCTCGGTGCGCCGCCGGGTCACGTAGTCGACGGCGATGGGCCGGCAGGCGCGGGCGTGCAGCGCCGAGGTACACCACACCGTGCCCGGCGTGGCGACCTTGCCGGTGATGACCAGCTCATCGGGCCGCAGCGGCGTCACAACGGCCAGGATAGATCCGCATCTGCGGTTGTGTGATCGGTTTCACTCCTCGGCAGCAGCGTTCGTAAGACTTAGCTTCGTTGAGTGATCGTGAAGAAGACGGGGATCGCCCTGGCGGTGGCCGCGGGTGTCGGCGGCGTGGCGTTGAACGTGATCGCGAGGCGGGCGCCGTGGCGGCGCGCCCCGTGGCATCTGGTGGGCATGGCGGTCGGCGTGATCGGCACGGAGCTGCCGGTGCCGGCGGCCGCGGCGCAACTGGGGGCGACCGGCGTGGCGGCGGCGCTGGGGGCCGGCCGCAGCAAGATCGGCGCGGCGGCGCTGGCGGTGTCGGCCGGCGCGGCGGTGGGACTGGCGGCGTTGCAGCGGCCGGCGGCGGACACGGGCCGGCACCTCCAGGGCGCGCTGGACGAGGTGCTCGGCCGCGGCACGGTGACGCTGAACGCCCCGACCCCGCTCCTGCCGGGCAAGTTCCGGCGCAAGGAGTTCATCGCCGCCGACGGCGTGGACTACGGCAACGGCCAACTGCTGGACGTGTGGCGCAAGCCGGGCGTCACCGGCGCGCCGGTGCTGATCCAGGTGCACGGCGGCGGGTGGACCGCGGGCGACCGCCGGCAGCAGAGCCTGCCGCTGCTGGCCCACCTGGCCGACCGCGGCTGGGTGTGTGTGGCCGTCGACTACCGGCTGGGGCCGAATAACCGCTGGCCGGCGCAGATCGTGGACGTGAAGCGGGCCATCGCCTGGGTCCGCGCGAACATCGAGCAGTACGGCGGCGACCCGTCGTTCATCGCGATCACCGGCGGCTCGGCCGGCGGTCACCTGGCCGGGCTGGCCGCCGTGACCGGCAACGATCCCGCCTTCCAGCCCGGCTTCGAGGACGCCGACACCTCGATCCAGGCCGGCGCGCTGCTCTACGGCGTCTACGACCTGGCGGCCCTCAACGACGACGGCACCAGCGGGCTGCGCGACCACGTCCGCCGCGCGATGATCGACGACGAGCGGGACGTGCCGCTGGCCTCGCCGATCCACCGCGTCACCCCGGATTCGCCGCCGCTGCTGGTGCTGCACGGCAACCGGGACGAGATCGTCTCGGTCAACCAGGCCCGGGAGTTCGCCACCCGGGCCCGGGAGCTCGGCGCGCCGATCGGCTACGCCGAGCTGCCCTACGCCCACCACGCCTTCGACTCGCTGCCCAGCGCCCGCACGGTGGCTAGCGCGCACGCGGTGGAACAGTTCCTGTCCCATCTGGCGAAACACTGATCTCGTACTCCACTTCACCGTGTTCAGAACCGGGCAACGGGTTCTCCCAGTCCACATGGAACGTTCGCACGTGCCGCAGGCCGAGCTTCTCCAGCACCCGGCGCGATCCCGTGTTGACGGCCATGGTCTGCGCGGTCACCCGCTGCCGGCCCTCGGCGAAGGCCTTGTCCAGCAAGGCCTTCGCCCCCTCGGTGGCGTAGCCGAGGCCCCACTTGTCACGGCGGATCCGATAGCCGAGCTCGTCGGCGAGGCCGAACCAGCCGACGAAGTCACCGGTCTCCCGCTCGATTCCCACCCAGTAGCCGGGTCGTCCGATCAACGCGGTCGAGCTCGCGCCGTCGGCGCCGAGGAAGCGCATCACCTCGGGGTCCGCGTCCAGCGCCCGCAGATCGTCCACATCGGACGGTTCGGCCGGGCGCAGCAGCAGGCGTTCGGTCTCCATCACGTCAGGTTGAGGGAAACCAGCCGCCACCGGCCAGCGAATTGCCACTCGGTCACCGAGGCGAAGTCGAAGTCGACCCGAGACACCACACCGGCCCCTGTCTCGTCGGTGTCCACTTCGACCAGGTCGCGGTCAATCTCCGTGCGCCGCATATATGACTGTAATCGTTGACGGCAAGCTCACGCGGACCTTACATTCGCATCAGAGAGCGCTCTCACCAGCACGTTTCCGACCGGCAAACCCCTGCACCGGGAGGTTCCATGCTCAGAGCCGCTGTGTTTGGCGTGCTTGCGCTCGCCGCCGCCGTCCTGCTCGCCCCGGCCGCCGCCGCCTCGACCGGGGCGCCGCCGACACCCGCGCCGACCACCGCCGCCCCTCCCCCGTCGACCGGCAACGCCGTGAAACCGATGGCCACCGTCTGCGACAAGTACTGCGACGGCCGCGATCCCGCCCTGGCCCCGCAGGTCCGACAGGGCACGGCCACGGCCGCCGGCAACCGCCAGCTCGCCCTGTACTTCGACGACAACGACGACATGGGCTGGGGCGCGATCACCAACAGCGCGCCCGGCGACGAGTTGTGGCTGGACCGCTCCTTCGACGCCGGCCGCAGCTGGGCGGCCGGCTCCAAGATCGGCGACACCCGCACCCCGGCCGGCTACCCCGGCTGGCGAACCCTGATGTTCAACGTCGACGACTGGGCCAACAACGGCGTGGGCCTGCTGCGGGCCTGTGCCCTGCCGGCCGGCGCCACCACGATCACCTGCACCGACTGGCGCCGCACCACCTGGAACTCCTACGACCGGCGCACCGCCGCCGCGACCGCGTTGATGGAGGACTACGACCTCACCACCGGCCTGTTCGACACGACCGGCTGGTGGAACTCCGCGAACGCCCTGACCGCGATCATCGACAACATCCGGGTCGCCGGCATGGGCAGCTACACCTACGCCATCTCGCGGACGTACGACCAGAACCTGACGGCCCAGGGCGGCAACTTCACCAACCCCTACAACGACGACACCGAATGGTGGGGCCTGGCCTGGGTCGCGGCCTACGACCTGACCGGCGACAGCCGCTACCTGACCACCGCCCGGTTCGACGCCGACCACGTCTACGCCTACTGGGACACCACCTGCGGCGGCGGGGTGTGGTGGAGTTCGGCCAAGACCTACAAGAACGCCATCCCGAATTCCCTGTACATCGAGCTGAACGCCGCGCTGCACAACCGGATCCCCGGCGACACGACGTACCGGCAACGGGCGGTGGCCGGCTGGTCCTGGTTCCGCAACAGCGGGATGATCAACGGGCAGAACCTGGTCAACGACGGCCTGACCAGCACCTGCGTCAACAACAACCAGCCGACCTGGAGCTACAACCAGGGCGTGCCGCTGGCGGCGCTGACCGAGCTCTACCGGGCCACCGGCAACAGCGCCTATCTCGATCAGGCCCGGACGCTGGCCAACGCCTCGACGACCAGCGTTTCCCTCAACCCCAACGGAATCCTGCACGACCCGGGCGACCAGCCCGGGGGCGGCGGCGCGGACGGCCCGACCTTCAAGGGCGTCTACGCCCGAGGCCTGTCCGCGTTGAACGCGACCCTGTCGGACCATCCCTACACCGCGTACCTGAAACGCCAGGCCGACTCGGCGTACGCCAACGACCGCAACGGATTCGACCAGTACGGCCTGGTGTGGTCGGGTCCGTTCGACCAGTCCGACGCCGCCCGCCAGCAGAGCGCGCTGGACCTGATGAACAGCTGACACGGCTGTGGCCCCCTCGAAAGGGGGCCACAGCTGTTCTCACTTGTGAGCGATGGCGAAGATGCCGTACCCGACGATCGCGGCACACAGGACAAAACACCCGATCGCCAGCGCGTTGTTCAGCACGGCCTCGCCGCGCCGGGTCCACGCGCCGATGCCGACCGAGAACAGGCCGACAAAAAGCACCGAGGCCACGATGGCGACGAGGAACACCTCGCCCAGGCCACCCCAATTGATCGTCATGGAGTTCTCCCTGCTCAGGCCGACGCGGTCGCCGGGACGCTGGTGGACGGCAGCTCGTTGACGTTGCCCGCGGACACCGGCTGCCGCCGGGACAGCAGGTAGGCGCCGACGCCGATGGCCACCGCCGCCAGGGCCACGATCGCGGTGCCGACGTTGCCCAGCGAGGCGGTCCGGCCGGCGATGGCGCCGACGATGGCCGCGGCCGGCAGGGTGAACAGCCACGCCACGGCCATCCGGCCGGCGACGCCCCAGCGGACCTCGGACAGCCGCTTGCCGACGCCGGAGCCGATGATCGCGCCGGTGGCGACGTGGGTGGTGGACAGCGCGAAGCCGACCGACGAGGACGCCAGGATGGTGGCCGTGGCGCTGGCCTCGGCGGCGAAGCCCTGCGGGGTCTCGATCTCGGTCAGGCCCTTGCCCAGGGTGCGGATGATCCGCCAGCCGCCGAGGAAGGTGCCCAGCGAGATGGCCAGGCCCGAGCCCAGGATGACCAGCAGCGGCGGGTTGGCGCCGGCCGGCAGCGTGCCGGCGGCGATCAGCGTCAGCGTGATCACGCCCATCGTCTTCTGCGCGTCGTTGGTGCCGTGGGCCAGCGAGACCAGCGAGGCCGAGATGATCTGACCGGCCTTGAAGCCCTTGGCCCGTTCGGTCTTGTCGGCCTTCTCGGTGAGCTTGTAGGCCAGGAAGGTGGCGGCCGTGGCCACCACGCCGGCGATGATCGGCGAGGCGATGGCCGGCACGATCACCTTCTCCACCACGGTGCCGAAGTGCACCGCGTCGGAGCCGGCGGCGATCCAGGTGGCCCCGATGAGGCCGCCGAACAGCGCGTGCGACGAGCTGGAGGGCAGACCCAGCAGCCACGTCAGCAGGTTCCAGACGATGGCCCCGACCAGGCCGCCGAAGATGATGGCACTGTTGATCTTGGCTTCATCCACGATGCCGCTGGAGATGGTCTTGGCCACCTGCACCGACAGGAACGCGCCGACGAGATTGAAGACGGCCGAGACGCCGACCGCGACCCGGGGGCTGAGCGCCCCGGTGGCGATCGAGGTGGCCATGGCGTTGGCCGTGTCGTGGAAACCGTTGGTGAAGTCAAAGGCCAGCGCGGTCACGATGACCACGATGACCAGGAGCGAGAGATCCATCCGCGCCTCCTGCCGCATCGGAGGATCGCAAGGTAAACGGCGTAGGCAAACGGCAGGTGAACCGAATCAGACCAAAGTCGACTTGTACCCGACAAGACTGCCGGTGTCGCCCGACTTCTCGCGGAACCGGTCAGCCTCGCGACCGTGCCGCCAATTGTCGGATATAGGTGGCCGATTTCGGCGGCGAACACGAACCGCGGCGTTCGCCGGCCCCTCAGCCGCGGATGCCCATCGCCCGCACCCGGTCCACGATCCGGCCGGGGCCGTCCACCGGGACGACGGAGTCGAACTGGAGGTCGTCGATGCCGCGGGCGGCGATCACCAGACCGGCGTGCGAGGACTGGTGGGTGAACAGGTCCTCCAGCCAGTCGGTCTCCTCCGGCTGGCCGCAGGCGCGCACCGCGGTCACGTCGGTCAGCGGCAGGCCGAACGCGCCGCCGCTGCCGGGCAGGATCTTGCGGACCTCGCCGAGATGGCGGGTCTCCGGCATGAGGATGAAGCGCTGCCCGGTGAGCACCAGTCCACATGCGACAGTCGTGCCGAAGGACCGGCGGGCGTGCAGCACCTCCAGCAGGGTCTCGTCGTCGTCGAGATAGCCGGCCAGCCGGGCGCCGTGCTCCAGTGCGGTGGTGTCCGCCGGGTACTTGAAGCGGGACAGCTCCAGCAGCCGGTCGCCGAGCTCGGAGGCACGTCGGAACACCACGCTGGCTTATCGCCGGCCGACCCTGTCCGTTACCGGACAGGAATCGCCTGTGCCACAACGATTACGCCGATTGCTCTGGCACCATGGTCCGGCCGCCACGATCACAACCGCTGCTACGAACGGGGTTGACATCGTGCCCAGAACCGCCGCTGTCCTGCTCGCCGCCGCCCTGTCCCTGCTGGTCACGGTCGCCCCCGCGCACGCGGCCACGGCGACCGCGACGAACACCCAGTCGGCCGCCGCGCTGGATTCCTACTGGACTCCACAGCGTTTGGCCGCGGCCAAACCGATGCCCGCCCCGCAGGCCGGGCAGAGCACCGCCCAGGAGCAGGTGGGGGAACCGAAGTTCGTCCACAGCACCGCGCCGATTTCCTCAGGCCCATCCCGGCTTCAGCCGATGAGCAGCGTGTGGTCGACCATCGGCCGGCTGGTGTTCACCGTGCCGGGCAAGGGCGACTACCTGTGCTCGGCCAACGTGGTGACCAGCGACAACCGCGACGTGATCGCTACCGCCCGGCACTGCGTGATGGACATCGGCACCGGCCAGACCTACGACAACTTCCGCTTCGCGCCGTCCTACAGCCAGGGCAACGCCCCGTACGGCTGGTGGAACTGGCGCTCGATGGGCTGGCGCGTCGACGACACCAGCCCCGGCGGCGACAACGCGTTCATCGTGCTGAGCACCGGCGGCAACAACAACTCGCACGTGCAGGACGCGATGGGCAGCTCCGGCATCGGCTTCAACCAGCCCAGCAACAGCTACGCGCACGGCATCGGCATCCCGGCCGACAAGGACTACGCCGTCTGGTGCGAAGGGCAGCCGTACGACGGTCCGCAGGGCGGCGTGCAGATCCCCAACTGCATCGGCCTGTCCGGCGGGGCCAGCGGCGGCGCGTTCATCGTCAACTACCAGGGCGACGGGTCGGCCATGCAGACCGGCAGCTTCTACGGCAGCTGGGGCGATTCCTACTTCGCCTACTACCGGGACGCGGCCTGGCAGGTCTACAACGGCGCCCAGAACGCCTAGCCCATCCCGGCGAGTCACGCTCCTGGGCACACCGAAACCCGGTTTCCGGCCGCCCCACCGCCGCCGCCATCTGTCACATGCGGACCGCATGTGGCTCTGGGAGGCGACTATGGCGCACATGTGGCATTCGATGGGGCTGGTGGGGCTCGTGTGACTAGCGTCGGCTCAAGTCGTCACATGCGGACCGCATGTGAGGCTGGGAGTCGACAACGACGCTCACGTGACATTCGAATGTGCTCGACTCGACATTCGGTATGTCTGAGAACGTGACTCGCGGTGGTCGGCCGGAGGCGGGGGGAATATGGGGGTCCAGCCCCCATGCGGCTGGGTGGGGCGGGATGGCACGGTTCCCGCCGTGACCAAGTCGGCGACGTTCTGGTGGGCAGGGGGCCTGACCCTGCACGAACGGCTGCCCAGGACGTCGCAGCAGATCCGCGGCACCGCGAACGCGCTGGCACGGCTGGAGCGGTGGCGGCGTTCGCACGAGGAGCTGGCGCCGGACTGGTTCGAGCGGCGGCTCGCGGCGGCCGGACTGGACGAGAAGCTGCTGACCGGCCTGCTGGCCGAGGCGCCGGACGCGCTGGCGCGGCGGGTGGCCCGGCCGGGCTGGGCCGACTTCGTGGACTCGGCACTGACCACGCCCAGCGGGCGTCGCAAGGCGTTCGGCGACGACTGGATCGGCGTGCTGGCGGCGGGACTGCGGCCGCTGGTGTCGGTGGCCGAGGCGGCGGTCGCCGGCGCCGCGTGCCCTGAGGTGACCGCGGGCTTCGCCCACCGGCTCGGCCGCCGGCTGGCCCGGCTGGCCGCCCGCACCCTGGTGCTGGAGCTGAACCTGGCCCGGGCCCGGGGTGGGCTGGCCGGCGGCACCCCGCAGGAGCGGTTCGCGGAGTTTGCCGTCCGCCCCGACCTGGACGCGCTGTTCGCCGAGTACCCGGTGCTGGCCCGGTTGCTGGCCCAGGCGTGCCAGCAGGCCGTGCTGGCCCACCTGGAGCTGCTGGAACGTCTCGCCGCCGACCGGGACGCCATCGTCGAGACGCTGTTGGAGGGGCGCGACCCGGGCCCGCTGGCCACGATCGAGGCCACCGAGGGCGACGCCCACCAGCACGGCCGCTCGGTTGCCCTGCTGAGGTTCGCCGACGGCCGCACCGTCGTCTACAAGCCGCGCCCGCTGGACCTGCACGCGCACTTCAACGACATGCTGGACTGGCTGAACGGCCGCGTGCCGGGCCTCGGCCTGCGCAAGGTCACGCTGCTGGGCCGGGACGGCTACGGCTGGCAGGAGTTCGTGACCGAGGCGCCGTGCGACGAGGTGACCGGGCTGAGCCGGTTCTACCGTCGGCAGGGCGCGCTGCTGGCCCTGCTGTACGCCGTCGACGGCAGCGACATGCACTACGAGAACCTGATCGCCCACGGCGACCAGCCGGTGCTGGTGGACGTGGAGACCTTGTGCCACCCGACGATGCGGGTGGAGACCGCGGCCGGGCCCGACCCGGCCGCCCAGGAGCTGGTGCGCTCGGTGTTCCGCACTGCCCTGCTGCCGCAGGTGATGCTGGGCGAGCACGGCTCGCTCGACATCTCCGGTCTGGGCGGTGATCCGGGCGTCTTCCCGACCGATGGGGTGGGATGGGACGGCGCCGGCACCGACTCGATGCGGCTGGTGCGCCGGCCGGTGGCGATGCGGGGCGGGCGAAACCGGCCGCGGCTCGGCAGGCGGGAGGCCGAGCCGCGGGATTACCAGGCGGCGTTGCTGACCGGGTTCCAGGCGGGCTACGACGCGATCGTCGAGCACCGGGCCGAGCTGGTGGCGTTGCTGGGCGCGTGCGCCGACGACGAGCTGCGCTTCGTGGCCCGCCCGACCCAGCTGTACGCGACGCTGCTCGACGAGTCCACGCACCCGGACGTCCTGCGGGACGCGCTGGACCGGGACAGCGTGTTCGATCTGCTGTGGACGGACTCGCTGGACGATCCGATGTTCCGTCGCCTGGTGCCGCACGAGATCGCCGATCTGTGGACCGGCGACGTGCCGATGTTCACGGCGCGGGTGGGGTCGCGGGATGTCTGGTCGGCCAACGGGGTTCGGCTGCCCAAGCTGCTGGCGGAGTCCGGCCTCGACGCCGTGCGGGCGAAGCTGGCCGACATGGGCGAGGTGGACCGGCACAACCAGGAATGGCTGATCCGGGCGTCGTTCGCGACCCGGCCGCAGCCGGTCACGCATCGGGGTGGGGACGTGCTGCCGGGGGCGGTGGCCGCGGTCGTGCCGGATCCGCAGCGGCTGCTCGCGGCGGCGTGCGGCATCGCCGATGAGCTCGTCGGCCGGGCGGTGCCGGGCCCGGACCGGACCAACTGGCTCGGTCTGGAGCTCGTGGACGACCGGCAGTGGACTGTGCTGCCGATGGGCGCCGGCCTGGCCAACGGCTATCCGGGGCTGGCGCTGTTCCTGGCCCAGCTGGCCGAACTGACCGGCGCGCCCCGCTACGGCGACCTGGCGCGGCGGGCGATCCGGCCGATTCCGCGGCTGCTCGACGCGCTGGGGGACGATCTGGGGCTGGCGATGGCCGTCGGCTCCGGCGGTTTCCACGGTCTGGGCGGCATCTGCTACGCGCTGGCCCGGCTGCACCGGCTGCTCGACGGCGACGCCGAGGTGCTGGGCTGGCTGGCCCGAGCGGTCCGGCTGGCCTCGGCGCTGGAGACCGAGGCCGGCTCCGAGCCGGCCGACGTCGCCGGCGGCCTGGCCGGCGGGCTGGCGGCGATGCTGGCCGTGCACGCCGAGACCGGCCTGACCACCGCCGGCACACTGGCCATCCGCTACGCGGACCGGCTGGCCACCGGCCGGCACGCCACCACCGACGCGGTCGGCTTCGCCCGCGGCCCGGCGGGGGTGGGGTGGGCGCTGCTGCGGCTGGCGGCGGCGATCGGCAGCGACCGGCACGAGGCGGTCGGCGTCGAGTACCTTGCGGCGGAAGGGGATCCGGCCGCTTCGGGGGATTTCGGTTGGTGTGCCGGCATTGCGGGGACGGTGCTGGCGCGGATCGGCCGTACGGACCAAGGCCTGACCGGCTGGGTGGACGCCCTCGCGGGACACCCGCCGCTGCGGGACCTGAGTCTGTGCCACGGTGAGCTCGGCGCGATGGAGGCGCTCACGGTGCTCGGCCGGGCCGGGGACGAGCGGGCCGCCGCGGCCGTCGTCCGCCGAGCCGGCCTCGTGCTCGGCTCGCTCGACCAGTACGGGGCGCGCTGCGGCACGCCCGGCGAGGTGCCCACGCCCGGCCTGCTCAGCGGTCTGGCCGGGATCGGCTACGGCCTGCTGCGGCTGGGCTTCGCCGACCGGGTGCCGTCGGTGCTGCTGCTCGACCCGTCGTGCCACTGATTTTCCGTTGTGCACTGAGGGGAGACCGAAATGAACGAGAACACCGCACCCGAGGACGACGTCGAGTACGCCACCGCCAGTGGCGACAACCCGGCGGGGCAGATCGTGGTGAACGCCAGAACGCGTGCGGGGGCGCGAGCGCGGGCTCTGGCCGGCCTGACGTTGGGGATGAGCGCCTTCATGGCGGTCACCGCCGTTCCGCTCACCACGGTCAGCCAGCAAGGTCAGTTGTTCTGACCGCGCGTCGGCCGGTTCCCCCATCCGGTGTGTCCGGATGGGGGAACCGGTCGACCCCAAGGGGCAGACCACCCCGGTATTCGGCCACACCCACTCGCTTCCCATGGAATTCCGAGACGCCCGGAATAAGGTCTGGCCCATGCAGACCCGCGCGCCGCTCCTGGTCGGCCGGGATGCCGAACTGGTCGAGCTGACGCGGGCGCTGTCCGGTGCTAGGGCCGGCCGGGGCGGGTCGGCGCACCTGGTCGGCGAGGCCGGCATCGGCAAGTCACGGCTGGCCGCGATGGTCGCGGGCCGGGCCTTCGACGCCGGGATGCGGGTGCTGCGGGGGCGGGGCAGCGCGATCGGGCCGATGGTGCCGTTCCGGCCGCTGGCCGAGGCCCTGCTGTCGCTGTCGCGCGGCGGGGAGTCCTTTAAGGACGGTGAGCTCGGGCCGTACCGGTCGGCGCTGGGCCGGCTGATCCCGGAGTGGGGCGGCAGCGCGCCGGCCGAGCCGGCGTCGCTGGTGGTGCTGGCCGAGGCGGTGCTGCGACTGCTGGCCGCCGCCGGCCGCGACCGCGGATGCCTTGTGGTGCTGGAGGATCTGCACGACGCCGACGCCGAGACGCTGGCCGTGGTCGAGTACCTGACCGACAACCTGGAGCTTCAGCCGGTCATGCTGCTGACCACCATCCGCAGCGAGCCCGGCGCGGCCCTGGACCTGGCCCGGGCCGGCGAGCAGCGGCGCACCGGCCGCATGCTGGAGCTGGGCCGGCTGGACCGGGCCCAGGTGCGCACGATGGCCGCCTCCTGCCTGGAGATCGCCGCACCAGAGGTTGTCGACGACGTCGTGCAGCGGCTGTGGGTCGACAGCGCCGGCAACCCGTTCGTCGTCGAGGAACTGGTGCACGGCATGGTGAACAGCGGCCTGCTGGTGCCCAGCGGGGACGGCTGGCAGGTGGTCGGCCCGCTGCGCACCGAGGTGCCGGCCGCGGTGGCACGCAGCATCGCCAACCGCACGGACCGCCTTGGCCCGCAAGGGCGGATGGTGTTGTCGGTGGCCGCCGTGCTGGGTCACCGGTTCCCACTCTCGGTGGTGCGCGAGGTCGCCGACATCGACGACCGCGGGCTGCTTTCCCATCTGCACGCCGGTGTCGCCGCCCAGCTGGTCACGCCGGACGAGCCGGCCCCGGACTGGTACGCGTTCCGGCACCCGCTCACCGCCGAGGCGCTGCTGAGCCAGCTCACCCCACTCGACCGCGCCGAGCTGTCGGCCAAGGCCGCGGATGCCGTGCTGGAGCTGCATCCCGAACTGCCCGGACACTGGTGCCAACTGGTCGCGTCGCTGCGGTTGGACGCCGGCCAGGACGCCGACGCCGGACGGCTGTTCGCCGAGGCCGGCCGGCGGGCGCTGCGCGACGGCGCCGCCGGGTCGGCGATCACGTTGCTGGACAAGGCCAATCGGCTGCTGACCCAGCGGCTGGACGCCGGCATCCGGGCCGACATCCTGGAGTCGCTGCTGCCGGCGCTGGCCGAGGCCGGGCACTTCGACCGGGCCTTCCAGCTCGCCGGCAAGCTGGCCGACCTCGACGGCGACGGCCTGGACGCGCGCCGGCGGGCCGCCCTGCACACCCGGCTGGCCAAGGTCGCCTACCTAGCCGGGCGGTCGGCCGACGGGGCCGAGCAGGTCGCGGCCGCCCGGGCGTTGCTGGGCCCCGATCCGTCCGACGAGGACGCCGCGCCGGTGGATGTCGTTGCGGCGTATATGGAAATGGACATGCCTCGGCCCGATCGCCTCACCCGGGCCGAGGAGCTGGCGTTGCGGGCGGTGGCCGCCGCCGAGCGGTCCGAGCTGCCCGTGGTGGCCTGCGAGGCGTGGGAGCTGCTCGGCGTCATCACCCGTGAGCACGACCTCTCGCGGGCCGTCGAGTGCCTGGAACGGGCCCGGCAGCTCGGCGAGCAGCACCAGCTGCCGCTGCAACGGGCCTACGCCGTGATGCGGCTGGCCGGCATCGACTGGCTGTCCACTTCGGACACTCTGAGCCTGGAGCGGGCCCGCGAGGAGGCGCTGCGGATCGGCGCGATCACCATGGCGTACCACGCGGACGCCATCATCGCCCTGGACACCGTGCTGGGCGGCGACTTCGACCTCGCCGCCGAACGGATCGCCGCCTGCGCCGAGTCCGCCACCCGGCTCCAGCTCGGATCGATAGTCCGCTACATCCTGATGGCCAAGGCCACGCTGGCCGGGCACCAGGGCCGTCGGCGGGAGATGGACGACGCCCTGGCCGAGTTCCGGCAGTGGGGCGGGGAAAACTCCCAGGAGATGCCGCTTTCCGTCGGCCTGGCCCGGGTTTTCTGCGCCCTGCTGGAGGAGAACCGCTCGCTGGCCGTGCGCGAGCTGGCCGAGGCCCTCGCCTTCGAGACCGCCACTCCCACCACCTTCCACCTCGCCGGCCGGCACGGCCTCGACCTCCTGCTCGGCGTGCTCGACCGCCGCTACGACTGGTCCCACTACCACCGGATCGCCGCCGCTCCCGCCGGCCGGATGCGCTGGAACCGCCACTTCGCCGAGCTCGCCGCCGCCGTCCTGCACGGCCGTGACGGCGACTCCGCCCAGGGCGCGGAGGCCATGGCCGCCGCCCAGCAGGCCGGCGCCGTCTTCCCCATGGCCCGCCATCTCGGGCTCCGCCTCGTCGCCGAGTGCGCCCACGCCGACCGCTGGGGCGATCCCGTCGGCTGGCTCCGCCGGGCCGAGGAGTACTTCCACCACAACACCGTCACCGGCCCGGCCAGCGCCTGCCGGGCCCTGCTCCGCCAGGTCGGCGTCTCCGTCCAACAACGCCGCGTCGGCGCCGACCAGGTCCCCACCGCGCTGCGCTCCGTCGGCGTCACCGTGCGGGAGTACGACGTCTTCCGCCTGCTCGTCGACCGCCTCGGCAACAAGGCCATCGCCACCCGCCTGCACATTTCTCCCCGCACCGTGGAGAAGCACGTCGCCAGCCTCATCGCCAAGACCCAGCAGCCCGACCGCGAGGCCCTCAGCACCTACGCCAGCGCCATCCTCGCCCCGTGACGGACGCTCTCAGGCTCGGGAAGCCACGAGGGCCTGCGCGCCGCGGACGAACACCTCGACGCTGAACTCCAACTGCTCCCGGCTGTAGGTGTCGGCCGGGGCGGCGCTGATGCGGGCCAGGTTCTCGAACCGGGTGGCGTCCTGCGCGCCGAGCACCTCCCGCAGGATTCGCGGCCGGGGCGGCTCGGCCTCCTGCTCGGCCTGGAGCACGTCGCGCGCGAACGCCACGCAGATCGAGGTCAGCAGCACAAGCGCGCGTTGCGCGGTGCCGAGGTCCAGGCCGGCCTCGATCCATTTGGCGAGCAGAGCCTCGGTCGGTTCGAGGGTTCTCGGCACCGCGGGATCCCCCGGCGGGAGGTGCTCCACGAGCCCGCCGGTGGCGATGAGGCTGTCCACCAGACCGACGGCGTAGGTCCGGCAGGCGTCCTCCCATCGGCTCTGCGTGGCGATGCGCACCGCCGAGAAGTTCACCGAGAAGGTCTCGCGGGCGAGCAGCCGCAGCAGATTCTCCCGGTTGCCGACATGGTGGTTGAGCGCCTTGGGGTCGACGCCCAGCCGCTCGGCCACCGCCTGCATCGTGATCTCGCCGGGCGCCAGCGACCGCGCCGCCGCGACGATCTGGTCGAGATCCAGTCCCGCCCGGTTGCCGCGCCCCCGGCCGGCCCGCGGGGTGTCCTCGACTTGACGCGCCATGGCCGGGAGCTTACTGTCGGTCGTAATTCCCGGCCGGGAATTACGTACCTCGCAAGTGAGGAGCCACGTCGTGACCAGCACAAACGAGTCCGCCGCGGTCGCCGACCGAATCGTCACCAGGGAGCGTCTGCTCGGCTCGGAGCGACGCTGGCGCCGCTTCGGGGAACCCGTCCCGGCCGGCGGGTCGACACACGAGGACGGCTCCGCCGACTACGGCATCTTCGGACCCGACTCGGTGGTGTGGGAGGTCCTGCTGCACCCGGCCACGATCGTGTTCCAGTTCGCCGCCCAGGGTCTGCTGCAGGGCACCTACAAGCCCATCGTGGCCGGCGTCCGCGACCGCGACCCGATGTCCCGCAGCGCCCGCAAGGGCACGATGACGTTCTTCGACCTGTTCGAACGCGGCCAGCGCAACTCGGGCATGCACGCGCCGATGTGGCTCGGCGACACCGACACCGCCCGCCGGATGGCCAAGCACCTGCACAACATCCACCAGAAGGTCGCCGGGGACGTCATCGACGTCGGCCAGCCCGAGCTGGGCGGGTACGCCGCCAGCGAACCGCGGGACGCCATGTGGGCCGCCCTGACCGAGATGCACTCGATGCTGTGGCTCTACGAGTCGTTCGCGTTCCGTGACGGCAGGCCGCCGCACCGGCTGTCTCCGGCCAGGCGCGACCGCTACGTCGCCGAGGTGGCCGCTTACTGCCGCCTCGTGGGCGCCGACGAGAACGAGATCCCCACCACGACCGCCGAACTGGCGGCGCTGTACGCGAAGTACGACGACCTGTTCGGCGCCAGCCCCACCCTGTCGGTCTACCCCGACACCGGGGAGGACTTCTCCCGGCTGATGTCGGAGAACATGAGGAAGAACTTCCACCGCTCGCAGCTGGCCGCGTTCTTCTACTCGATCGGTCTCGACCACGGCCTGTTCCGGCAACTCATGGCGGGCGCGGCCTCCGCGCGGACACGCCGGTCCATCGGCATGTCCCCGCGGCGTGGTCGGGTCGCCGTCGCGATCACCAAGCTGTCCCTGCCGCTGATCTGGCTGCTCCAGCAGAAGCCGTTCGAACGGCACTACATGCGCCTGATGTGGGGACCCGACGGCGTCCGGCTGATCGAATCCGCGCGCGCACTGCGCGAAGCGCGTCGCTGAGGCCGTCAGTCTTCCGGCGGCGTGTCGGCGCGGGCGGCCAGCCGACCGGCCAGGGCCCGCACCAGGTCCCGGAGAGCGTCTGGTCGTTCGATCACAAACGGCCGGTCGAGGGCGCCGAGCCGGGGCGGTATCCAGTCGAGCCGTTCCGCCCGGATCCGGGCCCGCACCCAGGAAGTGCCGGCGATCTCGGTCAGAACCGCCACGGAGGGTGGGAAAGCGGCCCGGATCTGGTCGGAGGTCGCATCGATGCGCAGCGACACATCGTGGTGGCGCGGCGCCTCGGCCAGCGCGGCGAGCACCTGCGGGCCGGGGTCGAAATCCGTTGGCACATCGAAGGTTCCGTCGCGCGTGTGGACGGCGGTGATCCGGTCGACGCGGAACGTGCGCACCTGTCCGCTGACGGAGTCGAGGCCGGTCAGGTACCACCGCCCGGAATGCGCCACGATCCCGTACGGGTGGACGACGCGTTCACTGGCGCCGCCGTGGCCGGCGAGGTAGGCGAGCTCGACGGGACGGCGGTCGTGCGCCGCTTCGGCGACGGTGAGCAGCACTTCGGCCTCCGCCGTGAGCGTCGACCGTGCCGGCGCGGTGAAGTCGGCGATCGCCAGCAGCGCGTCGAGCCGGCGGCCGAGGTCCTCGGGCAGCACCCGCCGGACTTTCGCGACCGCGCTCTCGGCCGCCGCCACCGAGGTCGTGATCAGCCCGGCGCGCCGGCCCGCGACCAGACCGAGCAGGACGGCGAGGGCCTCCTCGCCGGTGAGCATCAGCGGCGGCATCCGGTAGCCCGGTGCCAGCCGGTAGCCGCCGTGCCGTCCGCGCACCGAACGGACCGGGATGTCCAGGTCAAGCAGGTGCTCGACATAGCGGCGCACCGTGCGCTCGTCCACGTCGAGCCGCCCGGCCAGCTCGGCGACGGTCCGAGTGCCGCCGCCCTGGAGGATCTCCAGCAGGGCCAGCACGCGGGCGATCGGCCGAGTCACGAGAAAAATAATACCGGGCGGATCCTGTCCACTATTGCCCCTAGCGTGCGTGGCGTTCCCCTCCAGCACCGGAAGGATCCGCCATGCGTTTCGCCTCCGTCCGCCTCATCACCGACGACGTCGCCCGCCTTGTCGAGTTCTACGAACAGGCCACCGGCATCGAGGCACGGTGGGCCCCCGAGCAGTTCGCCGAGCTCGTCGGCCCGTCGTGCACCCTGGCCATCGGCAGCGTCCAGACCATGGCGCTGTTCGGCCCCGCGGCGGCCGTACCCGCCGCGAACCGAACCGCGATCCTCGAATTCCTCGTCGACGACGTCGACCGGGAGCACGAACGGCTCACGGGCCTCGAGGTCGTGCAGCCGCCGACCACCATGCCCTGGGGCAACCGCTCCCTCCTGTTCCGCGACCCCGACGGCAACTTGGTCAACTTCTTCGCACCGGTCACGGACGAGGCCCGGGCGAGGCTGGCCCCGTGACAATCACCGCGGATCGCCGCCGAGGAGACGGCGGCCGTTGGCCGTGGTGTCAACGGACACCTGTCGGCCGACAAGTGGCACGTCACGGTCGAGGAGCTCGTCTCGATGCTGGTGTCCATGATCGACCAGCAGGTCAACGCACAGCCCGCAGCAGCCCCGTCTTCGGATGGCAGTTGAGGTATTCGAAGCGGGTCTGGTCCGGCTCGACCACCGTCACCTCGTGGTACAGGCGAAGCCGGGCCGCCGGGCCCATTGTGGACAGATACTTGAGGGCTACCCGAAAGATGGCGACGTGGGTGGGATGGGACTCGGACCACGTTTCGAGGTCCTCGAGGCCGCGCCACCAACTGAGCCCGAAGCTCTTGTCGGCGACGGAGCCGTCGGCGGCCAGCACCTGGAGGTAGCGGTTGGCGTAGCAGCCGACGGAAAGGCCGTCGTCACGCAGGAAGTCCATGCCGGTCCGAAGAACCGGCTCGACCTCCGTGAGGTACATCTGACGCTCGTCGCCGGCGGTCTCGGTCCACTCCTGGCCGGAGCGGATCAGACACAGATTGCCGTTGGGCACGACGGTCACGACGTCGCCGGAGACCGTCGCCGAGACGGCGCCGGACGGAGCGAGCAAGTCTTTCTGAGCCAGGGGAATCCGGTCCCGAGCCCCACCCCAGTAACCGTGCTCCTGGATCTCGCCGCTCAACCCGTCGGCGGCGACGCCGATGCCTTCCAGGCGGTCGTTGGAGAAGAGGGTCTCGAACCGCGGCACGGTCGGCTGCACGGCCTCCAGGAAGAAGCCGGCCTCGGGGGCGGCCGGCCCGGCGGTCCAGAAGTCGTTGTCCGCCAACCACGACGAGAACTCGGCCGGGTCGGTCCAGTACCGAATCTCCACAGTGGTGTGGTAGCCGGCCTCGTCGACGTACCGCGCACGTTCACGATGCGCGCCGCCGGCGGCGGAAGCCAGCCGCGCCAAGGCTTCTGCGGCCACGGACGGCGGCGTCGCCGAGGCGTGCTGCACGCCGAAGTACGCCATGACAACCTGCCGCACCGACGGGTCGAACCGGACCGAGAACGACGGATACGGCGGCCGGAACGAGGTCGACTTGCGGGTCGGTCTGGTGCGCTCGACGGTCAGGTGCGCGGGAATCGCGGACTCCATGTCCGTCACGCCCCGTCGGCGACGAGCTCGACGTCCTCGAATACGGGCTCGGGCTGGCGTGCCGAACCGTGCACAATTCGGGGGTTGGCGCCGAGATTGACGTGCAGGCGGAACACGTCGGGCCGCGAGTAGTGGCCGACCGGGTCGGCGGCGGACTTGGCGATCGCGATCAGCGAGAAGTCCAGGTCCGCGAACAGCAAACCCTCCTCGGTCTCGGCCAGCGGCGTCGCCAGCTCGCTGCCCTCGGGCCCGTAGACCCGGGCGAAACCGCCGCCCTGCAACAGCAGCTGCTTCTTCACGTCGTCGTCGCAGTACACCGCCTGGGCCGCCTCGCCGACCACACCGCACGGCGCGAGCACAAACGTCTGGCCCTCCACGGCATAGACCAGGCTGGCGGCGGTGTTGACCTCCGGGCCGAGCGCCTGCGCGCCGCCGCGGTACACGGAGAAGCTCGGCCACGAGCCGACGTGGATCTGCTCCCCCAGGCTGTACATCGTGTACTTGGTCAGCGGCTGGAAGTGCTCCCAGCAGTTCAGCCCGCCGATCCGACCCAGGCTGGTGTCGTGCACCTGGAGGTCGCTCCCGTCGCCCTCGCCGAACACGCTCCGCTCGACATGCGTCGGCTTCAGCTTGCGGCGCACGGAAAGCACGCGACCGGTGTCGTCGATGAACGCCTGCGCCATGTACAGACTGCCACCGTCGTTCTCGCTGAAGCCCAGGACGACGTGCACGCCGTGCTCCCCCGCCGCGGCGGCGATCCGCGCCATCTCCGCGCCGTCGCGGGTCATCGAGTTCTCGCTGTAGCGCGGCACGAACTGCATGCCCCAGGCCGGCGAGCCGAGCCAGATCCACCACGGGTAGCCCGGCAGGAAGGTCTCCGGGAACGCGATCAGCCGGGCGCCGCCCGCGGCGGCGTCGGCGATCAGGCCGACCACCTGGTCGACCCCTGCTGCCAGGTCCAGCCACTTCGGCTCGACCTGGACAACGGCAACGCGAACCTGCTCGGTCATGGCACGCCTCCGCGGTGAGTGGTGACTACCGCCTCACTATCCGGCGCTCACCGCCCGGCCCGGACCGACAGCGCGTGCCGCCTCACTGACCAGGCGTGCCACGGAACTGCCCGGGCGTCAGGCCGGTCTCCTGCCGGAACACCCGGTAGAACTGGCGCTCCCCGGCGAACCCGCAAGCCAGCGCGACCGACTCCAGCGGACGCCCGAAATCGTTGCGCAGCAACGCTTTCGCGTGCTCCACGCGGATGCGACGCAGCAGCGAGCCCACCCCGCCCGGGGTGCCGTCGAACAGCCGGTAGAGCGTCCGCTTCGAGATCAGGAACGCCTGCGCGACGTCGTCCACGGTCAGTGCCGGGTCGCCGTGGTGGGCTCGCAGGAAGGCCTGGATACGTTGGCGCGTAAGGACTTCACTGCGGGGCACGCGGCCGGCGGCCAGAGTGAGCGCGGAGGCCATCAGCCCACGGCCCTGGGGCGCCAGCGCGGCCGCTCCAAGCGGATCCGTCTGCTGGAGGCGGGAAAGGCTGTGGAAGAACTGGGCCACGACGCCGGCGGTGCTGTTCGCGCCGAGCTTCACCGCCGTGACGGTCCGCGCGTCGCGCAGCCCCGTCTCGGCCAGGATCCCCCGCAGCGGCATCTGCACCACGACCTGCTCGAACGCGTCGTCGAAGTGCAGGGTGTACGGGCGGGTGCTGTCGTAGAGGGCCATCTCGCCCGGGGCCAGCTCGGCCACGCCGCCGCCCTGCTCGACCCGGCCGTGGCCGCGGGTCTGGATGCTGGCCAGCAGGTACTCCTCGTGCGAGCGGGCGATCAGCCGGGACGTGCGGCGGACCCGCTGGCCGCCGGCGTGCACCGTCGTCACCTCGAAGTCCCCGAGATCGGCGTGCACCAGCCGGCCCTCGAACCGGCCCGGCTTCGTCGGCGTCGCCGCCAGCTGGACGAACGTGTCGCAGATCAGGTCGCGCCAGTACTCGAACGCCCGCGCCGGACCGACGGCCGAGGTGGACAGGACTACGGCCGGACCCGCGGGCCGCGAGCCGTTCATCGCGCCATAGTGCGCCGACGCGGCCGAGCCACGCAACGGCTCAGCGCCGGCGGTCGCGCACCGCCTCCGCCGTCACCTCGATGGAGCGGGTGGTGCGGTCCAGCGCCGTGCGGGCGACCGTGATGTAGACCAGGTCCACCACCGCCAGCTGGGCGTGCCGGGCCAGCGCCGCCTCGTGCTGGAAGCCGAGCTGGGAGACGCCCGTGACCAGCGCGATGTCGGCCAGCTCGGCCAGCGGCGAGCTCGGGTCGTTGGTGACGGCGATGGTGGTGGCCGGGCGCCTGCGGGCCTCGGTGGCCATCGCGACGGCCTCCTCGGTGCGGCCGCTGTGCGAGAACAGGATGAGCACGTCGCCGGGCTGGGTGAGGGCGACGCCGGTGAGCGCGACGTGCGGGTCGGACCAGTCCCAGGTGGGCAGGCCGATGCGGTAGAGCCGCTGCTGGAGCTCGGAGGCCACGGTGGCGCTGCCGCCGATGCCGGAGATGAGCACCCGGCCGGCCGAGCTGGTGAGCTTGGCCGCCCGCTCCACGTCGGTCAGGTCGAGGTGGGCGATGGCCTCGGCGACGATCCGGCCGACGCTGCGCGCCACCACCTCGGCGACGTGGTCGATGCCGTCGTCGGCGTCGATGCCGACCTCGCCGTCCCAGGTGCCGCGGCGCGGGGCGTGCGGATCCGACGCGAGGGCGATCCGCAGCGCGGCGTACCCGCTCAGCCCCAGCGCCCGGCACAACCGGGTGATGCTTCCGGTGGAGACACCGCAGCGTTCGGACAGGTCCAGGATCGTCGTCCTGGCGACCCCCGCTGGATCCACCAGGATGAGCTCCGCGAGCGTCCGCTGGGCCGCCGGCATGCCCGGCAAAAGCTCCCTGATCCGCTCGACCGTCGACCCGTCCCGCTGCCGCGGCATCCCCACCTGGCACCCCTCCCCGGCCTGCAAAGGTGAAATTATTCTCCGTTCACCGCCCAGTCAAGGCGTGAACGGAGACAAATTGTTCGCCCCCGTAGGGTGGAGATCATGTCCGACGTGGTGCTGACCGAGTTCACCGACGGCGTCGCCGTCATCACGATCAACCGCCCGACCGCGCGCAACGCCGTCGACCGGGCCGTCGCCGAGGGCCTCGCGGCCGCCGTCGACGAGCTGGACAGTCGCGACGACCTGGCGGTCGGCATCGTCACCGGGGCCGGCGGCACCTTCTGCGCCGGCATGGACCTCAAGGCGTTCGTGCGCGGCGAGTTCCCGGCACTGGAGGGCCGCGGCTTCGCCGGCATCACCCAGCGGCCGCCGCTCAAGCCGCTGATCGCCGCCGTCGAGGGCTACGCCCTGGCCGGCGGGCTGGAGATCGCCCTGGCCTGCGACCTGGTGGTCGCCGCCACCGACGCCCAGTTCGGCATCCCCGAGGTCAAGCGCGGCCTCGTCGCGGCCGGCGGCGGCGTGCTGCGGCTGCCGGTCCGGCTGCCCTACCACGTCGCCATGGAGCTGGCGCTGACCGGCAACTTCCTCGACGCCGCCCGCGGCCACCACTTCGGCTTCGTCAACCGCCTCGCCGACCCCGGCCAGGCCCTGACCGCGGCCCGCTCGCTGGCCGCCGAGATCGCCGCCAACGGCCCCCTGGCCGTTCGGGCCACGAAGAAGGTCATCGTCGAGTCCGCCGACTGGCCCGCCGCCGAGGCCTGGGACCGCCAGCAGGCGATCACCGGCCCCGTCTTCTCCTCCGCCGACGCCCGCGAAGGCGCCCAGGCCTTCGCCGAGAAGCGCCCCCCGAGGTGGACCGGCCAGTAACCCCACTTTTCGCCACATGCGCTTCCTACTTGGCACCTGGTGCCAAGTAGGAAGCGCATGTGGCTTCAACGGGGGTAATACTTTGACATCTAAGACTTAGGCATCTAAGGTTCACGGCATGATTCTGGTGACAGGAGCCACGGGGCATGTGGGGGCCGAGGTGGTGGCGCAGCTGGTGGATCGAGGGCTGCCGGTGCGGGCCATGACACGGAGGCCGGAGGCGGCGAGCTTTCCGGAGGGCGTGGAGGTGGTCGCGGGGGACTGCGACGAGCCGGAGAGCCTGACGAAGGCGTTCGAGGGCGTCGACCAGGCGTTCCTGATGACGGCGCAGCCGACGGGCAGCCGGAACCCGCACACGGTGGTGCAGGTGAAGGCGGCGCGACAGGCCAACGTCAAGCACCTGGTGAAGCTGTCGGTAGCCGATGGCGGCGAACACGGGCACCAGCTGGTGGCGGCCTGGCACCGAGCGGACGAGGCAGCGGTGACGGCGAGCGGCATCGCCCACACGCTGCTGAGGCCGGGCCGGTTCATGTCGAACACGTTGGCGTGGAAGCACATGCTGCGCCGAGGCGACACGGTGCAGGTGCCGTTCGCCAAGCGGCCGACGACGGCGATCGCGCCGGAGGACATCGCGGCGGTGGCGGTGGCGGCGTTCACCAGTCCCCTGCCGAGAACCCTGGAGCTGTCGGGGCCGGAAGTGCTGACACCGGAACAGGAACTGGCGATCGTCGGGGAGATCCTGGGTCGCCGGCTCACGCTGGAGGAACCGACCACGGAACAGACGATCCACGGCATGGTGCGCGGCGGCATGGACCGCGAGCTGGCCACCAAGATGATCGAACACGTCCTGGCCGGCGACTACGGGGCGGACATCTCCCCGGTCGTCGAGCAGGTGTTGGGACGACAGCCCAGAACTTTCCAGGAATGGGCGGAGAAACACTTCAAGGAGGAGTCATGAGCACGATCCAGGAGCTGGAAGCCCAGTGGGCGCGGGCGGAGATCGCCGGCGACGTGTCCACACTGGACAGGATGGCGACCGAGGACTTCACGCTGGTCGGCCCGTTCGGCTTCGTGCTGGACAAGCAGCAGTGGCTGGACCGCTACCGCGGCGGCGACCTGACGACGTCCGAACTGGACTGGCGCGACCTGCGGGTCCGGGAGATCGGCGACACCACGCTGGTGATCGGCGTGCACGAGCAGAAGGCGGCCTACCGGGGCACGCCGTCGAACGGCCAGTTCCGCTCCACCCACATCTGGGTGCGCACGGACGAGGGCTGGCGGCTGGCGGGCACGCAGCTCAGCCCCATCGGCCGCCCCGCCTAAGCTCACGGGCATGGGCCGTCCACAGCAGCCACCGGTAGGACTCGCGGTCGCCCGCGTCGCGCGCACCCTCAGCCGGGCGTTCGAGGACGCGATGGCGGCGGCCGGCGGCTCCCAGTCGGTGTGGCTGGTGCTGCTCCAGCTGAAGACCAACCCGGGCGCCACCCAGCGGGACCTGGCCGAGGCGCTGGAGCTGCGGGAGGCCACGATGACGCACCACCTGTCGGGCATGGAGCGCGACGGCCTGCTGACCCGCCGGCGGGATCCGGCCAACCGCCGGGTGCACCAGATCGAGCTGACCGAGGAAGGCGAGCGGGCCTTCCACCGGCTGCGGGTGGCGGCCGCCGAGTTCGACGAGCGGCTGCGGGCCGGCATCCCGCCGGAGCGGCTCGCCGAACTGGGTGACACGCTGGCGATGCTGGCGGCAAACGTGCAGCACGCGGCCAGCCACTAGCCACCGCGACTTCACCGGCAGTACCGGCGTAAGCCTCACGCTCGGCGGCATGACGACCCTGGCGAACGCCAAGGACACCCGTGGGATGACCACACTGCACGACGGCCAGCGCCCGATGCCCGCGCAGGTGGCGGTGTACATCTTCGCGATCGTGCCGGCCATCGCCCTGGTCGCCGCGATCCCGGTGCTGTGGGGATGGGGAGTCGGCTGGGCCGACCTGATCTCGGCGGCGTTCTTCTACACGGTCAGCTGCCTCGGCGTGACCGTCGGGTTCCACCGCTACTTCACCCACGGCTCGTTCAAGGCCGGCCGGGCGATGCGGATCGCGCTGGCGGTGGCCGGCAGCCTCTCGGTGCAGGGACCGATCCTGCACTGGGTCGCCGACCACCGCCGGCACCACGCGTTCTCCGACCGCGACGGCGATCCGCACTCCCCGTGGACGTTCGGCACCTCGCCGGCGGCGCTGCTGCGCGGTTTCTGGCACGCCCACATGGGCTGGATCTTCGACCGCGACCTGACCAACCGCCAGCGGTTCGCGCCGGACATGGACGCCGACCCGGACATGCGGCTGGTGCACCGCCTGTTCGGCCCGCTGACCGGGGTCACGCTGCTGCTGCCGGCGCTGGTCGGCGGCCTGGTCACCTGGTCGCTGTGGGGCGCCCTGACCGGCTTCTTCTGGGCCGGCGTGGTCCGGGTGGCGTTCCTGCACCACGTGACGTGGTCGGTGAACTCCATCTGCCACATGATCGGCGAGCGGCCGTTCACCGCCCGCGACAAGTCGGCCAACTTCTGGCCGCTGGCCATCCTCAGCATGGGCGAGGCCTGGCACAACCTGCACCACGCCGACCCGACCTCGGCGCGGCACGGGGTGCTGCCGGGTCAGGTCGACGTGTCGGCGCGGCTGATCTGGATCTTCGAGCGGCTGGGCTGGGTGCACGACGTGCGCTGGCCCAGCCCCCGCCGCCTCAACCGGCTCAGGGCTTGATCAGGACCTTGAGCGCCTCACGGTCGTTCATCGCCCGGTAGGCCTCGGGGATCTCGGCCAGCGGCATGGTCCGGTCGAACACCCGGCCCGGCTGGATCGCCCCGGACAGCACGTCCGGCAGCAGCTCCTCGATGTAGGCCCGGGCCGGGGCGACGCCGCCGGTGAGGGTGACGTTGCGCATGAACATGCTCCGGCCGACCGGAGCTTCGTTGTACTGCGGCACGCCCACGCGGCTGACCGCGCCGCCGGGGCGGACCACGCCCATCGCCGTCTCGTACGCGCCGAGGGTGCCCACGCACTCCAGCACGTGGGGCGCGCCGTCGCCGTTGGTCAGCTCCTTGGCCTTGGCGATGGCCTCCTCGCCGCGCTCCGGCACGACGTCGGTGGCGCCGAAGTCGCGGCCCAGGTCGGTACGGGCCTGGTGCCGGCCCAGCAGCACGATCTGCTCGGCGCCGAGCCGCTTCGAGGCCAGCACCGCCGACAGGCCGACCGCGCCGTCGCCGATCACGATGACGGTGCTGCCCTTCTCCACCCGCGCGGTGCGGGCCGCGTGGTGCCCGGTGCTGAACACGTCCGACAGCGTCAGCAGCGACGGCATCAGCTCGTCGTCCTCGCCGGCCGGCAGCTTCACCAGCGTGCCGTCGGCCTGCGGCACGCGCACCCACTCGCCCTGGCCGCCGTCGACGCCGCCGAAGCCCCAGCCGCCGCCGTTGCGACACGACGAGTTCAGGCCAGCGCGGCAGTAGTCACACGTGTTGTCGGACCACAGGAACGGGGCCACCACCACGTCGCCCTTGGCCAGCGTCGCCACGTCCGAGCCGGTCTCCTCGACCACGCCGATGAACTCGTGGCCGATCCGCCGGCCGCCCTCGACCTCCGGCGCGCTCTGGTACGGCCACAGGTCGCTGCCGCACACGCAGGACCGGGTCACCCGGACCAGAACGTCGGTCGCCTGCTGGATCCTCGGGTCCGGCACCTCCTCGACGCGGATGTCGCCCTTTCCGTAGATCAAGGTCGCTCGCATCGTCACCCCATGCTTGAAAGTTCGGGAACTCATTGACCTTACCCGGCGCGGGGGCTTCGCGACCTGGAGCGGGACCAGCTCCAGCCGTTGGATTCAGGTCTGCGCGGTCGGCCGCACGACCAGCTCGTTGACGTCCACAGTGGACGGCTGGGCGACCGCGAACCCGATGGCTTCGGCAATAGCCGAGGCCGGGATGGCCAACAGCTTCGCCGCCTGCCGGGCCGCCCCCTGCGCCTCGGGGGCGCCGCCGCGGTCGGTGAGTTCGCTCTCGGTGAAGCCGGGGCTGACCACCGTGACGCGGATCTCGGTGTTCTCCTGGCGCAACCCCTCCGACAGCGCCCGCACGGCGAACTTGGTGGCGCTGTAGACGGCGGCGGTGGGATCGACCCGATGCCCCGAGACGGAGGAGACGTTGACGATGTGGCCGCCGCCCTGGGCCCGCATCAGCGGCAGCACCGCGGCGATGCCGTGCAGGGTGCCGCGCAGGTTGACGTCGATCATCTGGTTCCACTCGTCGACCCGCAGGTCGGCCAGCGGCGACAGCGGCATCACGCCGGCGTTGTTGACCAGCACGTCCACCCGCCCGTGCCGGCCGACCGCCGCCTCCACAAAGGCCCGCACGCTCTCCAGGCTGGTGACGTCCAGCGGGTGCACGTCGATCCGGGGACCGGCCAGCGCGTCCAGCCGGTCCCGGCGACGGGCCCCGGCGACCACCCGGTGGCCGGCGTCGGCGAGGTGACGGGCCGTCGCCGCGCCGATGCCGCTGCTGGCCCCGGTGACAAGAACTACCTTCGACATGCCGACAGTCCACCCCGGACCGCTGCCCCGAGGAAGGCCACACCAACCTAGGTGCCCCACCCCCACCCCGCGAGTCCCGCTTAGCGTCACACCGAACTGTATGAATCCGTTTCATACAGTTCGGTGTGACTGTGGGCGGGACTCGCGGGGTTCAGGAGACCAGGGCCTGGTAGGTCAGGGTGCGGAACTGGGGGCGCAGCGGGTAGGTGCTGGACGGCAGGAGCTGGGTGAAGAACATGGCGGTCAGCTCGTTGGCCGGATCCACCCAGAACGCGGTGCTGGCCGCGCCGCCCCAGGCGTACTCCCCCACGGCGGCCAAGGACTTGCCGGCGACCGGATTCAGCTCCACGGAGAAGCCGAGCCCGAAACCGACGCCCTGGTACGACGTCTCGGAGAACAGCGGCCGGCCGTACTCCTCCAGGTCGGCGTTGCCGGGCAGGTGGTTGGTGGCCATCAGGTCGACGGTCCGCGGCGCGAGCAGCCGCACGCCGTCGAGTTCCCCGCGCCGCAGCAACATCTGCGTAAACCGGTGGTAATCCGCGGCTGTCGACACGAGCCCGCCGCCGCCGGACAGGACGGTCGGCGGCTTGGTCGCCGCCGCGCCCATGACGTCGTTGCGCAGCAGCCGCCCGGTGCCGGGCTCGGGCGTGTAGAGGGCGGCCAGGTCGGGGCTGTCGGTCCAGAAACCGGTGTCCGCCATGCCCAACGGCCCGAAGACGTGCTCGGCCAGGAAAGCGTCCAGGCTCTGCCCGGAGACGACCTCGACCAGCCGCCCCAGCACATCGGTGGCCACGGAGTAGTTCCACTCGGCCCCGGGCTGGTGCACCAGCGGCATCGAGGCGTAGGCCTCGACCGTGCCGGCCAGGTCCGCCCCGGACGGGAAGCCCCACTCGTAGCCGTTGCGGCGGTAGATCTCGTCCACGGCGTGGGCGTGGTGGAAGCCGTAGGTCAGGCCGGCGGTGTGGGTGAGCAGGTGCCAGACCCGGATCGGCTCGACCGCGGGCACGGTGCCGGGCGCGGTCGCGGCCCCCTTGACGTACACCCGCGGCGCGGCGAACTCGGGCAGCCAGCGGGAGATCGGGTCGGTCAGCTCGAGCTCGCCCCGCTCGAAAAGGATCATCGCCGCGACCGAGGTGACCGGCTTGCTCATGGAGTAGATCCGCCAGCGGGTGTCCGGTGTGACCGGGGCGGCCGCTTCCACGTCCCGCAGGCCGCCGTGGCCGACGTGCACGACCTCGCCGCGCCGGGTGACCACGGCCAGGTAGCCGGGCAGCTTGCCCTCGTCGACGTAGCGGTCGAAGCGGCGGTCGATGCGGGCCAGCCGGTCCGCGGCGAAACCGACCTCGGCCGGGTCTGAAGTGATCTTGATGGACACCAGTGACCTCCCGGATGCTGAGATCATCAACCCTAGTCCCCGGTACCGCCGACCAGGCGAAATGTGACTGCCCGCGCAACAATTGAGATGCAAGTTGCTGTGGTGTGGAACACGGGTAGTGCGGATAACCCCGTGTTCACATTATCGTCACAAGACCCCCGACTACCCCGGGGACCGCTTCGACCTGCCTCATGAGGGTAATAGGTCGGCGCACAGCGTCGTGCGTGTCATTTTACAAGCCCGTTCCCGGGCCATTTCGAGCACCCCCGCGTCAGACGCACGCCCCCGCGACAGGGCGTCCCACCACGGGAGGGCCGTACAGCCGTGATCCACCACCACCCCCATGTCGGGGGCCTGTACGACGAGCAGTTCGAGCACGACGCGTGCGGCGTGGCCTTCGTGGCCGATCTCGCCGGCCGGCGCAGTCACGACATCGTGCACAAGGCATTGACCGCGCTGCACAACCTGGAGCACCGGGGCGCCCGCGGCGCCGAGCCGGAAACCGGCGACGGCGCCGGCATCCTGCTCCAGGTGCCGGACGCGTTCTTCCGCGAGGTGACCGACCTGCCGCTGCCGGCGGCCGGCGGATACCTGGTCGGCACGGCCTTCCTGCCGGTCGACACCGCCGAACGAGCGGCCGCCGTCGCCGCCGTTGAGCGCATCGCCGCCGAGGAGGGCACCAGAGTGCTGGGGTGGCGGGAAGTGCCCGTCGACGCCAAGCACGTCGGCCCGACGGCGGCCACCACGATGCCGCACTTCGCCCAGCTGTTCCTCGCCCCGGTGGACGACGCGGTCCACGGCCTCGCGCTGGAGCGGATCGCCTTCCGCGTCCGCAAGCGCGCCGAGCACGACGCCGACGTGTACTTCCCGAGCCTGTCCGGCCGCACCGTGGTGTACAAGGGCATGCTCACCGAGCCCCAGCTGGGCCGGTTCTTCCCGGACCTGGCCGACGAGCGGGTGACCAGCGCCATCGGCCTGGTGCACAGCCGGTTCTCCACCAACACCTTCCCGTCCTGGCCGCTGGCCCACCCGTACCGGTACATCGCGCACAACGGTGAGATCAACACGTTGCGGGGCAACCGGAACTGGATGGACGCCCGGGAGGCCATGCTCGCCTCGGAGCTGATCCCGGGCGAGCTGGAGCGGCTGTTCCCGGTGATCACCCGGGGGGCCAGCGACTCGGCGTCCTTCGACGAGGTGCTGGAGCTGCTCCACCTCGGCGGCCGCTCGCTGCCGCACGCGGTGCTGATGATGATCCCGGAGGCGTGGGAGAACCACACCGAGATGGATCCGGCCCGCCGCGCGTTCTACGAGTTCCACTCGGCGCTGATGGAGCCGTGGGACGGCCCGGCGCTGGTGTCGTTCACCGACGGCAGCCTGATCGGCGCGGTGCTGGACCGCAACGGCCTGCGGCCGGCCCGGTACTGGGTCACCGACGACGGCCTGGTGGTGCTGGGCAGCGAGGCCGGCGTGCTGGAGATCGACCCTGCTTCCGTTGTCCGCAAGGGACGGCTGGAGCCGGGCCGGATGTTCCTGGTGGACACCGCGGCCGGCCGCATAGTGGACGACGAGGAGATCAAGTCCGCGCTGGCCGCCGAGCACCCGTACCAGGACTGGGTGGACGCCGGCATGCTCCGGCTCGCCGAACTGCCCGCGCGGGACCGTGAGATGCCCAAGCACGCCGCGCTGGTCACCCGCCAGCAGGTGTTCGGCTACTCCGAGGAGGACCTGCAGATCCTGCTGCGGCCGATGGCGCTGACCGGGGCCGAGCCGATCGGCTCGATGGGCAACGACGCCCCGTTCGCCGTGCTGTCGGACCGCTCCCGCAGCCTGTTCGACTACTTCACGCAGCTGTTCGCACAGGTGACCAACCCGCCGCTGGACGCGATCCGGGAGGAACTGGTCACCTCGCTGACCGCGACGCTGGGCCCGGAGACCAACCTGCTGGCCGCCACGCCGGCCTCCTGCCGGCGGATCTCGCTCGAGTTCCCGGTGCTGGACAACGACGAGCTGGCCAAGCTGGTGCACGTCAACGACGACGGCGACATGCCCGGCTTCCAGGCGGTCACCGTGCTCGGCCGGTACCGGGTGGACGGCGGGGGCGCCGCGCTGCGGGCCCGGCTGGACGAGATCCGCACCGAGGTGTCCGAGGCGATCGACGACGGCGCGCGGCTGATCGTGCTGTCCGATCGCGGCGCGGACGCCCGCTACGCCCCGATCCCGTCGCTGCTGCTGGTCGGCGCCGTGCACCACCATCTCGTACGGGAGAAGACGCGCACCAAGGTCGGTCTGGTGGTGGAGGCCGGCGACGCCCGCGAGGTGCACCACATCGCGCTGCTCATCGGCTACGGGGCGGCCGCGGTCAACCCGTACCTGGCCATGGCCACCGTCGAGGAGCTGCCCGACGTCGAGCCGCAGCAGGCCACCAGCAACCTGATCAAGGCGCTGGGCAAGGGCGTGCGCAAGACCATGTCGAAGATGGGCGTGTCCACGGTCGCCTCCTACACCGGCGCGCAGATCTTCGAGGCGATCGGCGTCGGCTCGGAGGTCATCGACGAGTGCTTCACCGGCACCACGTCCCGGCTCGGCGGCGTCGGCTTCGCCGAGATCGCCGAGGAAGTGGCGCTGCGCCACCGCAAGGCGTTCCCGGCCGACGGCGTGCACGCCAGCCACCGGGAGCTGGAGGTCGGCGGCGAGTACCAGTGGCGCCGCGAGGGCGAGGCCCACCTGTTCAACCCGACCACGGTGTTCAAGCTCCAGCACTCCACCCGCACCCGCCGGTACGAGGTGTTCAAGGAGTACACCCAGGCCGTGGACGACCAGGCCGAGCGGCTGATGACCATGCGCGGGCTGTTCAAGTTCCGCGACGGCGTGCGGCCGGCGGTGCCGATCGAGGAGGTCGAGCCGGTCTCCGAGATCGTCAAGCGGTTCGCCACCGGCGCGATCTCGTACGGGTCGATCTCCAGCGAGATGCACGAGACGCTGGCCATCGCGATGAACCGGTTGGGGGCCAAGTCCAACACCGGCGAGGGCGGCGAGGACGAGGACCGCCTCGACGACCCGCAGCGCTGCTCGGCGATCAAGCAGGTGGCCAGCGGCCGGTTCGGCGTCACCAGCCAGTACCTGGTCAGCGCCCAGGACATCCAGATCAAGATGGCCCAGGGGGCCAAGCCCGGCGAGGGCGGGCAGCTGCCCGGCAACAAGGTGTACCCGTGGATCGCCAAGACCCGGCACTCCACGCCCGGCGTCGGGCTGATCTCCCCGCCACCGCACCACGACATCTACTCCATCGAGGACCTGGCCCAGCTGATCCACGACCTGAAGAACGCCAACCCGGCCGCCCGCATCCACGTGAAGCTGGTGTCCGAGGTCGGCGTGGGCACGGTCGCGGCCGGCGTGTCCAAGGCCCACGCCGACGTGGTGCTGATCTCCGGCCACGACGGCGGCACCGGCGCGTCGCCGCTGTCGTCGATCAAGCACGCCGGCGCGCCGTGGGAGCTGGGCCTGGCCGAGACCCAGCAGACGTTGCTGGCCAACCGGTTGCGGGACCGGATCGTCGTGCAGACCGACGGCCAGCTCAAGACCGGCCGGGACGTGATCATCGCCGCGCTGCTGGGCGCGGAGGAGTTCGGCTTCGCCACCGCGCCGCTGGTGGTGTCGGGCTGCGTGATGATGCGGGTGTGCCACCTGGACACCTGCCCGGTCGGCGTGGCCACCCAGAACCCGGTGCTGCGGGAGAAGTTCAGCGGCAAGGCCGAGTACGTGGTGAACTTCTTCGAGTTCATCGCCCAGGAGGTCCGGGAACTGCTGGCGCAGCTGGGTTTCCGATCCGTCGAGGAGGCGGTCGGGCACGCCGAGCTGCTGGACACCGCCGCAGCGGTCGAGCACTGGAAGGCGGCCGGGCTGGACCTGACGCCGATCTTCCACGTGCCCGAGCTGGCCCCGCGCGCGGCCCGGCACCGCACCACCAACCAGGATCACGGGCTGGAGCGGGCGTTGGACAACACGCTCATCCAGCTGGCCGAGGGAGCTCTCGGTTCGGGCGACCGGGTGCGGCTGGAACTGCCGGTGCGCAACGTGAACCGGACTGTCGGCACCATGCTTGGCTCGGAGCTGACCAGGCGCTGGGGTGGCGAGGGCCTGCCGGACGACACCATCGACGTGACCTTCACCGGCACCGCGGGCCAGTCGTTCGGCGCGTTCCTGCCCAGCGGCATCACCCTGCGGCTGATCGGCGACGCCAACGACTACCTCGGCAAGGGCCTGTCCGGCGGGCGCGTGACGCTGCGGCCCGACCCGTCGGCGCCGCTGGTGGCCGAGCAGAACATCATCGCCGGCAACGTGATCGCCTACGGCGCCACCGGCGGCGAGCTGTTCCTGCGAGGCAAGGTCGGCGAGCGGTTCTGCGTGCGCAACTCCGGCGCGCTGGCCGTCGTCGAGGGCGTCGGCGACCACGGCTGCGAGTACATGACCGGCGGCCGGGCCGTGGTGCTCGGCGCGACCGGCCGCAACTTCGCGGCCGGCATGTCCGGCGGCGTCGCCTACGTGCTGGACCTCAACCCGGTGCGGGTCAACCAGGAGATGGTCGACCTGGACGAGCTGGGTGAGGAGGACCAGGCCTTCCTGCACGACGTGATCAACCGGCACCGCCGGGAGACCGAGTCGGCGGTGGCCGACCTGCTGCTGGCCGACCGGGAGCTGGCCGTGGGCCGGTTCACCAAGGTGATGCCCAAGGACTACAAGCGGGTGCTGGCCGCGCGGGCCAGCGCCGAGGCCGACGGCCGGGACGTGGACACCGCGATCATGGAGGCCTCTCATGGCTGACCCCAAGGGCTTTCTCACCACGCCTCGGGAGAACGCCAGCCACCGCCCCGTGGACCTGCGCCTGCGGGACTGGCGCGAGGTGTACGAGGAGTTCGAGCACCACCGGCTGGAGAAGCAGGCCGGCCGGTGCATGGACTGCGGCATCCCGTTCTGCCACCAGGGCTGTCCGCTGGGCAACCTGATCCCCGAGTGGAACACGTTGGTGTGGCGGCAGGACTGGCGTGACGCCATCGAACGGCTGCACGCCACCAACAACTTCCCGGAGTTCACCGGGACGTTGTGCCCGGCGCCGTGCGAGGCGGCGTGCGTGCTCGGCATCAACTCCGATCCGGTCAGCATCAAGCGGGTCGAGATCGAGATCATCGACCGGGCCTGGGACGAGGGCTGGGTGACCCCGCAGCCGCCGGCCTCGCTGACCGGCAAGAAGGTCGCGGTGATCGGCTCCGGTCCGTCCGGGCTGGCCGCCGCCCAGCAGCTGACCCGGGTCGGGCACGACGTGGTCGTGTACGAGCGGGCCGACGCCGCCGGCGGGCTGCTGCGGTACGGCATTCCCGAGTTCAAGATGGAGAAGTGGCGGCTGGACCGGCGGCTCGACCAGATGCGGGCCGAGGGCACCCAGTTCCGCACCGGCGTGAACGTCGGCGAGGACGTCACTGTCGACGAGCTTCGTTCTTCGTACGACGCAGTGGTGCTGGCCGGCGGGGCCACCGCGTGGCGGGACCTGCCCGTGCCCGGGCGGCAGTTCACCGGCGTGTACCAGGCCATGGAGTACCTGCCGCCGGCGAACAAGGCGTACGCGCACTCACCCATCAACGCCGCCGGCAAGCATGTCGTGGTGATCGGCGGCGGCGACACCGGCGCCGACTGCCTCGGCACCGCGCACCGGCAGGGGGCTGCTTCCGTCACACAGCTGGAGATCATGCCCCAGCCGCCCGAGTCGCGGGCCCCGCAGCACCCGTGGCCGACGTATCCCATGCTGTACCGGGTCACGTCGGCGCACGAGGAGGGCGGCTCGCGGCTCTACTCCGTGTCCACTGTGGAATTCCTCGGCGACGATTCGGGGGCCTTGCGGGGTCTCAAGCTCGTCGAGGTGGAGATGCGGGACGGCCGCTTCGTGCCCGTCGAGGGCACCGAGCGGGAGCTGGAGTGCCAGCTTGTGTTGCTGGCCATGGGTTTCCTCGGGCCGCAGCAGGAGGGCCTGGTCACCGACCTCGGCGTGGATCTTGATCCCCGTGGCAACGTCGCCCGGGACCGGTCCTACGCCACCAGCGTCGACGGCGTCTTCGCCGCCGGCGACATGGGCCGGGGCCAGTCGCTCATCGTCTGGGCCATCGCCGAGGGCCGCTCCGCCGCCGCGGCGGTCGACAAGTACCTGACCGGCCGCGACGTCCTGCCGGCGCCCATCCGCCCCACCGACCGCTCCATCGCCTAGCCGACGCGAGTCCCGTTCTCGGGCCCACCCACCCAACGCAACCACCCCGAGAATGGCCCGAGGGCGGGACTCGCCCTGCCCGAGAGCGGGACTCGCCCTGTCTCTAGGCGGGACTCGCCCAGCCCCGGCCATCTCGTCCGCCGCTGATTGCTCCGAATGGCCCGGTTCGCGCCGCTCAGCCCCGGGTATTCGAGGGCTCCTGGGGCCGACGAGGAGGAGCGCAGTCATGGTTGCCGTGATCGCGGCGGTACTTTTCGCCCTGGCGTTGATCATCGACCTGGCCGGCATATCGCTGGGATCCGTGCTCACGCCGACAAACCTGGTCACCGCCGGCCTGCTGTGCGTGGCCCTGCACCTGGCCGGC
>Ga0307511_10000717_pt1 | contig 35347 bp, 22 predicted proteins | sample 13_EM_MG_FD_200266 | JGI IMG/M metagenome (GOLD analysis project Ga0307511, IMG submission 200266) | Populus trichocarpa ectomycorrhiza microbial communities from riparian zone in the Pacific Northwest, United States - 13_EM | ecosystem: Host-associated > Plants > Roots > Unclassified | place... | reverse complement strand
AATTTCCCCATACCCACCCTTCGTCTTCGATAATGAATGTCCGGTTTTCGTGTTTGGCTAGACCGTAGGCGAGCCACAGACCCATGATGGATACGCCCATTCCAGAGTACGCGGGGAGGGAGGAGCGGAGGTAGTATGTGAGCGTCCGCTCGCATGTATCTGGGGGAAGAGGAGTGAAGGTTGCTGGATCAAGAAAGGTTGGGTCGGTGTGGTAGTATGAGGGGTGAGAGTGGCCGTGGTGTTTAGGGTGAACCAACACCGAGATGTTCTCGGCGGCAGAGTGCGTGGAGGAGAGGATCTGAGAGTAGGTTTGTGGTGAGAGGGGGTAGGTGAGGGAGACAGGTAGGTGGAGGGTCCATTTGTGGTTGGTGCCGGTGGGGGAGGGGTCGTGTAGAATGATTGCTCGGGGAGTGCTGTCGGTTGGTAGCTGAGAGAGCAGTTCCGCGGAAGGAGGGGTGGTAGTAGTAGTTGTGGCAGGTTCGTGTTGGTGATGATGTTCTGGTGGTATTTGTGGTAACGGTGTAATTTCCGTACCTGAGCTTCCTCCCACATCCACCCTACCGCCCCTTGAAAACCCCCACTCTGGCGTCTCGGCCCACCTCCCCCCAATAATTATCCCACACCAGGCCAACAAGCTCACACCAACAACCCACATTATTACCTTCCCCTTCTCCCTCTTTATCCCCTCAAACACCCTCCCCTTCCCCAAAATCAAAATCCCATTCCCGATTTTCTTCATCTGCTCTCTCCGTCTTTTCGGGGGAGGAAGCAATGCCACTTGCGACCCATCTCCTGTAAGATATTGTGCAGACGATCCCCGATCTGACCGGTGGGCGGGGAGGTATCGATGCCGGGGGGTCACTGGAGTGGGAGGCTGGCTGCGGAGGGGGGACATCATTTTGCTGAATTATATTAGGAATATGGTAGGAACGAAGAGAAAGACAAAGTGCGTAATTAGTATTGAGTGGTCCAGCTCATCTCATGTGCAAAACGCTGTATTCAAGATGGTCGATATGTAGACGAACATGTATGTACTGCTGAAGAACAATAAATGAAGGACGAAAAGGGGAATAGGGACAAACCCGTCAACGGAGAACGAAAGGGAGGAAGCAGTCCGGTTGAACACGAAGAGAGACCAGTATGAAGATAAGAAAGCTGGCAACGTGGCCCGATGCAGTCAAGCAGGCGTCGCTAATGATTGATGGTACTTGAGGACCTAACCAAGACTCGTCGACCCCAAAAGCACCTGTCTCTCGACAAACCGTGGCGGGTTCGAAGGGAATGCTATAATGCTCCAACCAACCAGACGAAAAGTCGAAGATTAAGCTTAAGTTTCATAACGACCCTGCCGGGGGCGGAACGCGGGGCTGCAGGGACATGAGACACAGATCCGTAACATCCAGCATGGTGGGCGATAACCTAGTGATGGCAGCTTCGACACTTTATTACAAACGACAAGGCGAGTTGGTCGATGGTCGATGGTTTTTCACCTTGGGCGGAGAAGATTTTTTAAGAGTGGAATGTGATAGTCCTGCAGAAAGCATGAATTCGACCAATTGGCGAGAACGAGTTGAGATGTGATTCCAATAAAGCAAGAATTCAACGCGAATATTCCAGTCCCAACACCATGAGCCAGCAGACTATGAGCAGTTCACCACCACCTCCAGCTCACTTTCGATGTACAGATACGGCTCTCTAACCCCAGAATTTCTCGCAGCAGTCGTCTCACTAACGCCCAAGAAACGCTCTCTGTATGGGGTTGCGACAAGTCTTCTTGAGCTTCACATAAAGCTGAAACGTCTCGCAGGGATGAAGGATCAGGACAGTACCAAGAGGAAACAGGAGCTGGGCCTGGAGCTCTAGTTCTTCTGGTATGTTTTCTGGTATGTTCAGCTTCCGCAACTTCGAGAGTGAGAGGCATACGATAGCTGACCCTTCCACCCGTGGCATAGTATTCTGGTTGTGATCATGGGATGGATGAGTCGCAAGAATGTTCAACTGCTCTAGGCTAAAGAGACTGCACGAGCGTTAGATTGATACCCTGGTGGATCGAGAAAGTTCACACTTGCCATTTTCTCATGACGGAAAACGACTGGGTCCCCTGCTTGCTCCCTGAAGCAGAGAATGGGCGAGGAATCAAATATTCATGGTACACTTCATGCAAGCCTCCGCTTTAAAGGCCATGTTGGTAGTCTCGGAGGGAGTACCTGTGCTGTAGTTCTTCTCTGATAACCAATCGAACCCTCCACTTTCTCTTTGCTCTCTGGCTTGATGACTTTGGGTTTCTATTCCGTGAATTCATCATCGTTAAATACTTCCTAATTCAAGATACAAAGATCTACGTGCAGATATCATTCGTTCTTTGTTGTCTTTTCTTTGAATTATACCATTCTTTTATTCTATTACCCACCAGTTTTGCAGTGCTGGTCATTGCATTGCGTAGGAACTATTCTCCATGATTTGACCTGATTGCAATAATAACCTAGCTTCAAAACGGTAATGATCAAGTTTCTCTCCGTCAAGGGCAAACAACCATGGAACGAAAAATCCAATACCATTCAGGGGAGTCCAGGAAATGAAGCTGGTCGGAGGAGCAGTGCTTCCGGCGAAAGCCAGACCCTACCAGATCCACATCATCCCACAACTCGCAAATTCACCCGTTTACCCATCCCCATAGGATGCATAGATATCCACAATGGCACCGGCCAAAGTAGCACCAGCAGCCAAAGACACCACAGCCGCAAGCGATCCTCCACTCTCTCCCCCGAAAAACTCCACCTCTACATTCCCCCAATCCCCTCTGGAAAGCCTGGCTCCCCTACTTCCACCTCCAGCGGCATCATCCCCCCCTGGTTTAAACGCCCACACCACCGCTTCTCCCATTACCACCGGCACTCCCCCACCTCGCCAAAATGGTTCCGGGTCTTGACCTGCTTCATACCACTTGACCATCTTGCAAAACTCATCCTCACGCTAGGACTCACACAATCCGGGGTGGCGCTTCTCCAAGGAATGTCTTCGTTGATCCAGGAACGAGGTTTCCCGATTCCATTCCACGTGCTTCTTCCTGCAATACAGATTGCCTGGGGAGTGTTTTACTCTTCAGTCTGCATTCTAGGATTGTCAGTTATGTGGGGTGGGTTTAGGAAATCACCTACCGCTGCGCTCTGTTTTCTGGTGATGAACTGTTTAACATCAGTAGCTCTGATAACAACAAGTGTGATGTGGTTTTATTTCAGCTGGAGGTGGAAGGAGGTAAGGGAGAATAAGTGTTATGATATGACTGTCCCTGCTGGACCAGGGCTGACTGCACCTAAAAGTCCCGTGCCGACGTGGGTAGTCGAAGTGTGTTTGAGGGAAGGAGGGATGGCAAGTTTGTGGATGGTGGTGTGGGGTATTATCCATAGTGTGATGTTTTACTTGAGCACCATACTCGGTTTCTGGGCATGGAGGTACTGGGAGTTAGTTAAGAGGTTTGCTGTCAGAGACCACCACACACAGCAAGGGATACACGGGATATTGAAAGATCAATATATATCCTTGGAACTGGGAGTTGACGGGGCAGCAGGAGATGGTGGACTAGGCAGCGATTCCCTCAACACAAACGTACCAATCGGCCAGGTCATCCCACTCCCAACTCCAAACAAGCCCCAAATCATAAATTCCCACTTATCATGTATTTACACCCCGCCGCTCCCCTCCTCCACCTCCCGCGCAAGCCAGCTCGCTCCAGTAATCTCCCCCATCCGGGATTCCCTCCAGACTACTGATAGTGCTGATGACCGGTGGAAACCCACGATTACCATTGGAAATGCGATCCTTAACATTGCGCCCCCGGAGAAGCCGACTTCCCCATTACCCTCCACAGCCACACCACGCACAACTGCTACTGCACCGCGATCACGTGCAGGGAGTGCTGCATCTTCGGGGTCTACGGGAACAGCAGCAGCAGCGCTCCCACCCTCTCCCCCGCCGAAATCCCCACTACCACAAATCCCAACTGTCATTCCGAAGATTGGAACGACCGGTGCGCCGCTAGAGGGTGTGACGCTGCCTACGCCGATTATTTCCCCGTCGTACCTACTTACCCCTACTACTACAACAATTACTACGCCAATACCCGATATCTCCACTACCTCCTCCACAAACGCTACAGTAACGTCAACGTCACCGATGAAGCAATCGAGCCCTGCAGCTGGGACACCTGCCGCAGCTAGGGTCATGGCCGTGGGCGGGTTCGAGTTCCCGATGGCGCCTACGGGGCCGCCGCCGAAGGGGAGTAGTACTGGCAGTAACCCTATTAACGCTACTGGCACTGGGAGGACAGTGTCGGCGTTACCACCGGGTATTCCCCCGTGCCATCCCTGCCGCGGGAGATTCCGGAAACGAATCCTGAGGTCGGCGTCGCTTGGGGCGCTGGTAAGGAGAGGGGTGCGTCGCAGCATGAGGGGGTAGGGAAAGAGAAGGACAAGGAGAAGAAAAAGTAGCAAGGAGGAGGAGGAGGGGTAAGAGGGAAGGTACCGGGGTTTCCGGTGGTGCCAGTTAGGTGGGTTGCGGGGGTGTTGAAGGTGGGGCTAGCGCCGGAGTTATTGGGTGGGAGTGGGTAAAGGGAGGTGTGAATGTTGAGGGGCAGGGATTTGTGGCGAGGGACTAGAGAGAGAGGCCGCCAGGTTATGTTTTGTTGGTTTTTTGTTTGTGTCTTCAGGAGAAAATAAGTGGTGCGTAAAGGAACTCGAAGTGAAATGTATGTAGGCGGATAATTAACGAATTACTCTTTGCCTGGCTCTGGTTTGGTTTCACTTGGTTTGTGCTCGTGGATTGTTGGAAGGGAAGGGAAGGATAGTTACAACCAATATCTGGTAGGTATTTTTCTGGGATGTATTGTACTGTACTCATGTGTGTGAAGGTCCGGAATTTGTTTCCCCTTGGTGATCATAAATCGATATTCATACGGGAAGTAATCGGAGGAATGTGAGGTACATACATTAGTTGGGCGAGGGGATATCATGTGGCATGACGTGGATTGATGGAATGAGAGGCGTGCATGTGGCATGGGATGAAATGGGGATGGGATGGGATGGGATGGAATCCAGGCATGGGCGTCGATTGGTGGGGTGGCATTAGGTAGAGTATTAGCTAAAGCGTTATTGCAGCTGCAGGGCAACTTGACGGGAGTGTGATTTATTATGCAATTATAACATTGGCTGATATAACTTGTAGTCTGGTTGTTTACTACATACTTTTACCAAGTATAGATTTAGATCTCCGTCAAAGTACCGTACGGTAGCGATAGAAAAGATGCATGCGGTTTTTGTTTGCATGTTAGTTTCGGATACTGGTAGAGGACGGTCACAGTAGCATGGATTACCCCATGTACACGCTAAGTAGGGTGGGTAGAGTACGGCATTCGTGTTGGATAGTTTGGTTGCACTAAGTTTGGATGGGGTTGGAGTGGATACCTGGCAGCTGTCACACCGGGAAGAGTTTATGTACATACTGTAGGTAGGGAAGTGATAAATCCGACACAACTTACCGAGATAGTCTGGTTGTTACCAAGAGTGGAGAATACATTATGGGGTTAGTCGAGGTCAAGATAATGAGATTACATATTAGAGTACTTGTTGTATGTACAGCTAGGTAGCAAAAAGTTTCATACCCTGCATAAGCATGCAGCAAATGTCATTCTTTTCCCATACAAAATCCTAAAATATGTATGTAGCGCTTGGGCCTTTATGCAGGGGGGGTATGAAACTTTTTGCCACCTAGACTCACTATCCATTCGCCTACTACTTACAGTACGTTGCCTATTCAGAGCTACATTTGTCTCTTGGTTTATAATTAAAGATGGTCAAGACGTCAAACAAAAGGATCGGCGTACTTTAAAGCACTTGCGATTGACGTTATCTCGATCGGTACTTCCAAGATCAGCTCTGTGATCGGCAGTTAGGTTAGTCTGGTTGCGGATTACCCGATTAAGAAAACGTCACTGGAAACTCGTTCTTGGCACAAAGTTGCACAAAGTTGTCATACGGTGGTACAGTCACTCTCACTCTCAATCTCCGCACGTGGGTGCCCAAAGCCTTCTCAAGGCATACTTTCTTCAGATTTCTGCCCTCCTCCACTCCCAGCGTGAGCTCGCGTTAGCCCCCACTCATCATCACATCGACAACCGTACCCGACGCAGCATCACATTTTTCTCGCCGCACAAAGCAGACTACACTGCACCCGAGATCCTGGCTTCCTGCAGAGAATCAGTTCCAACAACCAAGAACACGAAACTGTGAGGTACCTAGGTATTACCTTCTCAGTGCCAGGGATTCATCATATTAGGGTACATCAGGCAGGTAGGCAATCATCGATCGATTTGGTTTCAATTTACGGCACACGGTTGTTTGCAGTACGTACCTGCTTTACGTACTGCAGGGGCCCCAACCTTACAAAACCTACTTAGCTCGAGGCATAGTAGGTTTGTCGGAGGAAGAGATTGTTCCGGCGTACCTGCTTCACCTCCTGAGTGAGTCTATCTATAACTGGACGGACAAGCAAGCAAGGAGGGTACACACTTCTCAAAGAACGCACCCCATACCCACTCTTCTCCACACGCTCTATCTTTGGGACTACCCACGGGGGGACCCATTCTTATTCAATATCCCGCCTACGGAGTAAAGGGGTCCAAGCATTACCCTAAGTGTGCCACATTTCCTCGCTACCAGCTTGAAACTACTACTAGACCCGATCAGTAACAATTCAGGCACGGTTGACGTTCCGGGAGCATTGAACTAGGCTGTTTTTGTTCCCTTTTTTCGTTTCGAAACAAAAGAAGAACTAGGGAGGTAATTAGGGGGTTTGGAAAGGAGATTGGGGAAAAAGCAAGACACGTACCGGCAAGGCAGAAACGTTTGACAGAACAGAAAAATCTATTCTTCGACGGTACGATACTTCCTGCTTCAATTGAGCTCGAAAATTGACGTTGTGTCGTCGTCGGCAGCATTGTTGCATGAGAAAGTACTCTAAAGGACGGAAGATAATTGCGTCTCGCTTCTCTGGCTTGGTTTGCTTTGCTTAATATTTTTTCCTGGGTTTTCCTGCGTGGGGCGGGCAGGCGTTTGATATTCGATTTATTCCTAGAAAGGCTAAAGGTAGGTGGACCCTGACCCTGATATAAACAACGCTGTCGCAGAACCCGTCACCAACAGTACACTCTAACGGGTTCTTTGCTCGCTTTCCAGGAACAGGGTTTTGGTTCTTTTGATTAGGAGGGCGGGTGTTGTTCCAGCATCGCTTGTACCGGTACTTTCCAGTGGCCATTCCTTAGTCGATCAATTCGTATCTGGGCTATCACAGCATTTACCAATATCGGTAGCACTTCTCCTAGTTTACGTGGATAAATGCGAAAAAATAATCACGGCGTTCGTGAGCACAAGATACTTAGGGAATCTCACCGATCTACACAATAAAGTGCTCGGTTAGAAGTTTGTTTGGAATTGTCTCCTGAAGGGCTGGTGAGTTTCTAGTTTTTATCTCATCTCCCTGACGATTGGTTTAGATGGAGGCCTTTGGTTTAACCTCATTGTGATGTGTCCCGTGCGATTCCTGGTCTGACTTAATTTACAGTGGTGCATTTTGCATGACCAGGCAGGGTACTCAAGACGCCCCTATTTTTTTTGGCAAAGGGCAGGTAACCAGGCGTGACGACCTACAGGGTTCGACTTTCGAGGGCAGAGAAAAGTTTCTTGATTGTTTTATTTCATTTCAAGAAATCCCATCCCTCAAATCTTACTCCAGTCACTCTTTTATTTTTTTGCAGGAGCTCGGTTTTTTCGTGTGGGTTTGTTGTGTTGGATATTCGTTTTTTTTCACGACGTTCATTGAGCAACCAAGCGGGGGCTCTTATTTGAAATAACAGAAATTACAGCAACAGCTGAGGAGGTACAGGGTTTTGCCGCAGTTGATTGGCCGACGGGAATAGCAGGGCAAAGAAGCTACGGAACCTTGGGACCAATCTGGGACACGACAGAGTTTAGGCGGAATCTTGAATCTTCTGCTTGCCACAAACGTTAATTTCAGCAAGCAAACGAGGGAGTTGTTTACCGTCCCTTTGGTGTTTTTGGAAACCCGCAGTATATCGGCGGGAAGCCGCATACGGATACCTTTACGTATAGCTCTACGGAGAGGGAGCAAGGGAGGCAGCGACAGACGGATCGGAAGGTCAAAAAGCTTAGAACTCCACAGCCCGGCAGACGTTGAGGTGAGTTTTTCTTTACTAGGAGCGGAACTGAAACAAATAACCCCTTTTTCGATATTATCCATACATTGCTTATTGTGGTTGATTATGGGGCGTTCCTTTTGACTGATAATCTCGGTGTCTCTCACAGACGGTGTCGCAACTTTCCACCAGTTGAAACGCTTGGGTCTCGATAATCGCCCACGGTAAACAATGGCAGCGACGCTGCCACGCCCTCAGGGAGCACGGTCGGGGGGAGTGGGTCCGAACTTGAAGGCTCCGAAGGGGTCTTCACTCCTTGCGCGACCATCAACACCGTCACGATTGTCGACTATAGGGCCACAGGGAGGATCAGTATTAACGACATCAAAGTCGTTACAGCACAAGGTTTCTGTTTCGTCATTCCCACAGCCACCGAAGGGACAACGGGCGAGCTTATCACCCCCGAATCCACTGATGCCAAATCGTAGATTGAGTTCTATCGGGAAAGCTACTTCGCCTACTTCGCCGACTGAAGTTGAGAACAAGAGGTTAACACGTAAGAGCACATCGAATCTAAGCACATATCAGAGTGCAGACGATTCGGGGGTACTCAGTGTGTTACCGAGCCCACCGCCGAGTAGGAGTGGGAGTGCCGAGGGTAGTTATTCGAGTGTGACGGCGATTGATGGGAGCCACACTGAGGGCATACCAATGAAGTCTGAAGGGGGGAAAGAGATGAAGGGGAATGTTTTGGTCAGTGTGCGGTGTAGACCGGATGCAAGTGGCAATGGGGAGGATTTGTGGACTATTGATCCTCGGAATTCACACATAGTGTATAGGGGAGGCGAGGGAGGGGATTATATCTATGGTTGGTTCTGTCACATACTGGACCTGTAACTGGGGTGTATTAATGCTGACGCTGTTTATAGATAACGTGTTTGGGCCTAATGACGATAATTCCAGAGTATACGACGCTTGTGCTAAACGACTGGTTCGCCGAGTTATGGAAGGTTATCACGGTACGGTTTTTGCTTACGGTATGACTGGTACCGGAAAGACGTTCTCCATGCAGGGAACGACATCATCTCCAGGTGTTATCCCCCTGGCCATCAATGACATTTTTTCATTTATTCGCGAGACGCCGAATCGAGAATTTTTGCTACGAGTTTCTTATTTGGAGATTTATAACGAGAGGATAAATGACTTGTTATCAGCACAGCCTACTGGGAAGAATGGGCAGCCAGAGGCCCCGCAGGAGGAGATCAAGCTGAGAGAGGATGCGAAGAGGGGAGTCTATGCTACGCCATTGAAGGAGGAGATTGTTCAGAGTCCGACTCAGTTGCTGAGGGTTATTGCTAGGGGAGACATGGCGAGGAGGGTTGCCGGGACACAGTTCAATTCACGGAGTTCACGGTCACATGCGGTGGTTCAAGTAGTGGTAGAGTCTAGGGACCGAGTACCTGGTGGTGGAAACCCGATGGGTGGTGGGAAGACTCAGGGCGGTGGTGTACGAGTTAGTACACTGAGCTTGATCGATTTAGCGGGGAGTGAACGTGCTGCGGAATCGAAAGAGCGTCGAGAGGAAGGGTCTCATATCAATCGTTCGCTACTGACACTTGGAACGGTAATTGCCAGATTGAGTGAGACGAAGGGCAAAGACAAGAATGCAAACCATTTGCCGTACAGAGACAGTAAACTTACCAGACTGCTACAGCCAGCCTTGAGCGGTAATAGTTTGGTGAGTATATTATGTACGATATCGACTGGTGCGCAGTCCGCCACAAACGAGACGGTGAATACCCTGAAGTTTGCGGCGAGAGCAAGGAATAATATCGTGAGTCATGCAAAGAAGGCGGAGGATGGTCCTGCGAACGGGATGGATGCGGGGAGCAAGGTGCTATTAGAAAGGTATCGAAATGAAATTGAGCGGTTACGATCGGAGCTTGAGGATGTTGCAGCGAAAAAGGAGATTGAAGAGGAGCGGCGGCAGGAGGTGAAGGAAAAGGAGAGGCATGAGGAACAGATGCTTGAGATGCAGCTTGCGAGAACGGCGCTCAAGGAGAGGATCGAACATCTCAATCGACTGATATTGTGCTCGAAATCATCAGGTGTCAATTCCGCAAGGAACTCGGTGATGACGCCACATACGGGGCATGTGTCAACAATATCGACGAGATCGTCAATTAATATGAGTACGCTCTCGCGAACATTTTCGACAGGGTCGAGTAGTTCTCCGATTCTGCCTAATAGCCAACATCTTTCAATGACTTCTGACGGTTCGTACCCTCCTCAAAACTTGGAATTTCCGGATGACGAGGATTCAACAGGTGGGGAGTATGCCGATGGAATCGCGACCTTATCCGCACAGGTCAGGGCTCTGCAAACGGACGTGGCAGACAAGAATCGATATATCGCCACTTTAGAACGCCGACTTCTCCATGCTCGCCGGAGCTCACAGAGTAGGACCTCTATGGTGTTTGGGCAGACTGGAACACTACAGCAGCTGCAAGGCAGTGGCTTGATCGAGGAGGCGAGTCTCGGTAACCTTGTGCGAGATAAGGATGCGGAGATTGCGGATCTGAGGGCAAGATTGGACGACAAGGAGCGGATGGTATCGGCGTTGAGAAGTGCGGCGAGGAATAGAGATGTGGCAGAGAGTACGGTGCACAGGCAGTCGTTATGTAGTGCCTGTGGGGGCCTTGCACCAGGGAGTGGCAGGCAGAGTAGAGTTAACAGCTTTATTGCGCCGCTGCCGACGAGCGCTGAGATGGGAATCGGTTTAGGGCTCGGCAGAATTAGGACGAAGAGTATGGATGACGGCTTATCGATTGCTGCATCGTTGATAAAAAGGAGCGACCATGGCAGTCGAGGAAATTCCTTACACCGGATAAGCAGCCAGTCACTACATAGTGCTATCAATGGGGGCAGTCCACACCTGAGTCTCCAAAGCAATGGACTAGGCCCAGTTATTCAACAAACACCACTACCGTTTCCTCCGGGACAAAACGCCACGAGACATTCTCACCCCCGACTGAAGCCATTCATCTTACCGTGGAGGCTCACAACTAGGGATGCAAGGGAATCGGTGCAGTCTGTGCCTACTGGATCTGTCAGTAGCACTCCTGTGGCTACCAGTGCCCCACCTATTTCCGTCTCCGGGTCAGGGTCCAGGTCAGCATCCAGACAGGGATCTCGCGCAGTGAGCCTGTCGAGCTCCATCCGCTCACGAAGCTCCGCTGCGTCGCTGTCGCTCTCTGTCCACCCATCACCGAACCTACAAGAGGAGGACAACCAGACCGAGCATTCTGGGGATGAGGATGAAGGCGAGGCTGTAATTTCTGGCAGGCTCAACCCGGGAGAGGACGTCGATGTGAATGTTGTGAGGTTAAGCATGGGCTCGAGATTGGAGCGACATGAGTCTAATGCGAGTTTGAATGGGGGAGTGAAGAGGAGAGAGGGGTTCCTGAGTGGTTTTAGGAATGGGGGAGATGGTGGGATTGGGTTGCCTCCAGAAATTGGCGTGGAGGAGTTGGGGTTGGGGGAGATTGTTGATGTGCGGTAGATGTGCTGCTTCGTGTGGATTGTGGAGTTGAGAGGTGTTTGTGGTGTTCCATTTCCTTTGTCGAATTAATGGGGATGTTGTGGATTGATTGATTGACTGAGGGTTATACTAGGTATGCTAGGTATGCTTTACTTATGTTATTGTTTACTTTTTTTAGGCTTGTGAGGATTGTGCTTAGTTCTACGTGTGCTTCTTTGCTTTTCTTCCTGCTTCGTGTACTTGAGTTGTATATCAATTGTTTTCTCATCATTTTTTTCTAAGATTGATATTTCACATTCACATTCACATTCGAAGCCTGATTCTATTGTATGTTCTTCCTTCTTCTGAGCGCTAACCATTATGTTAGCGAAGTAGCTTGTTCTACATTCTTCCTTACTCAACCTTTACACCATACGCTTGTATCGGTTGTTTAACTTTTTTTTTCGTTTTGGGAATTATTCCGCGGGATTCGGTGGTGGCTTTCAGTGTGGGCAGGGGGTTTGGGTTTTCGGAGGTTCGTTTCTCATATTTTTTTTCTGCTTGGGATGTAGGGTGGGGCTTTCCGTGGTTGTTCTGGTCTGGTCAGGAAGTAGCCTATATGTAGCTAGCTCATGTGTAGCAAAATTCTTTGAATAAATGAACTCGTTCATGTATGTATATATTAGTTTTCTGCCTATGGGATGGACGTTATATGTTATGAGATTTGATAATGTTGTTTAATATAGTAATGTATGTATTTAGTAATTTAATTGATACCTATGTGTTCGAAAGCAAGTGTAGAGTAATCTCCCTCTAGCGTGACGCTAACTTTTAAGCCCGAATAAAACTCCACACAAGGATCTGACACCTGGATTCCCGCAAAGAGAGGAACCCCTGGTTCTGGGGGACTTGGCGGAAGATTGAAACACTTATGTACTGGTGTGGCGGTAAGCAAAAAATGCAAAAGATAAAGCCCACTGCGAGGGTCGAACTCGCGACCTTGAGGTCTCTACTATTCGTAAAAGCCACACGCTCTAAACCACTGAGCTAAGCGGGCTGCTTGATGCCTATTGTGGAGAGAACATATATTATAGACCGCATTGAAGGATATATTTAGCGTAATAATTTATAGTACTGGCGAGATGTTTGGTGGTGATATATCTGATTATAATAGCATTTATGTAAAGTATAGCGCCACGGAGGCTATTATATATGTGCGGGCCGGATAAAGTAGAAAGCCCCAAGCTCTGATACAATCGGTCAACCGTACCTGTAACAAGGTAGGAACAGGAGTCGACGTCCTTGTGGGGATAGGGTTGTGAGTGTTTTGTGGGATATATAGTACAATTGTATCTTCACTCATGTAGTGTAAGTACATAAATATTAAATAAAGTATACCGATTCCAAGCTTTCTTAAGCACACATGAAGGTTTGATTACCTGCGCGGGATAAGTGAAGTAGTCTAGGTACCGTACTTAAGGTGACTTACTTGCCCTCAAGTCGAATGTGATTTGGCTGTTTTTCGTGCTTTACTATTTATGCAATGTACGTGGACATATTGAAAGGAAGATTGCGAGCCTAAGTACTTGTTAGAACAATTAATATACGGTGAGTTCCGGGGAGATGGATACGCTTGCTAACTGTACTACAGTATATATTTATCGCAGACTCTCTCGAGATAAAAGCATGTCTATCAAGGATCTACTCGTATCAGAGCGCGCATAGGCTGCTGGAATCAGGGGGATGTTAGGTTTCCCCTAGATAGAAGAAGGTTACGTATTTGGTTTAGGAATGACCCTCGGTGACCAAAGCACTTGCTTGTATATATGAACTGAGAGTATAGTATATTGATCTATGAAGGGCATATCGGGAGTAGAGGTGGGGCTCGGTGGTAGTAATACTTAGCTGAATCCATTTGGGGAACTTCACCGACCCGAATTGAGACAAATGTGCTGGAGAAGGTCAGTATCGGAGTACTATTGAGTTGGAGAGTGCATGCGTAGGTACTGAACTAGATGAGTCGCTAATTTTCTCTTTTACTCTTTGTTGGTACAATCCAAGAGGATTTCAAGAAATTTCCTTCGCCTTAGTCTTCTATGATTCTCGCAGGCGGCGGCGAAATCGAGAGGAAAGATTCAGCCGGAGGTCTATCGATGGATGTCTTCTCAACTTGGTTTTTTATCCTGTTATCCACCTCTTTAATGGGATCTTGTTTGTAGGATTTTAATTCCCGAGAAAATGCCTTTTGGCTGACAAGTCAATACAAGTGGGGATTTACGCGATACTATCTGAGGGCCCAAGTTAATAGTTTCCCCGGTAGGGAGTACCTCGATCAGTGAGCCAAGCCAACCAGACTACGTATCTACCTTACTTATAACCAGACATAAGTACCTCCACACGGTCACACGTGATTATTATATTTTCTAACGACGTAGAAAGGGTGCCCAGTATCATGGGTGGAGAGGGAATAATGATTTACAATATCCTGGAGCTCATGCCCTTCCTGTTTCCAAGTAAGGTGAATCCACATCATTTGTTTATGTTATGCGAAGGCGAGAAAATTCAACATAATCGGATTGAAATCGACTCTGGAAGGGTTTCAACTGTATTAATTGCTCATATGGGCATTTTTTATTAATGAGAGCATATGGGGCGCAATCTTAAGGTAAAAGCTGACACTGGAAGCTCAAAGGGGAGATATCCTATTACATATCCGTAAGGAGCACAGACCGAGCATAGTGTATCAAGGCTAGTACATATAATATAGGCTATGACCATGAGGGGGCATATCACGATAGTATAGTGGCGTATTCGGTCAAGCCCAATGGAGAAAGGAAGAGAAGTATCATGCGGGGCGGAGGCTCATAGGTGTACTTGATGTTCATGATCCCGTGGCTAACCGTGGCGTATTCGGTCAAGCCCAATGGAGAAAGGAAGAGAAGTACCATGCGGGTCATAGGTGTACTTGATGTTCATGATCCCGTGGCTAACCGTGGCGATGGTCTGAATAGTTGCGGGTGGATTTAGTTTATTTACCTTTCTAGAGTGGATGTAGATCAAGGTGCAACAGGCAAGGTCAAATTTTTTACCTCGAAGGTTAGCACATGTCCGGAGACATTACCCTGAATCAGCTGGTTGTAACAATTTGTTTATATTATAGCTACTCCTTTTTTGTCCCTAATGTTCAACGCTATTCTCCATCCTTTGGAGGGCGCTGTGTCTACTAGACTAGTCATTCTCATTCAAGGCCATATGCCTAGTCTATTGGTGCATAACCATGCATCGAGTATATGACATACATGCATATTCGGTAGGCTAGGACCCGGAAGCGACGCAGTCCAGGTAAAACGCCGCCCGGGGATAAATTCACCAAAATTCGAATCTTTCTCGATTATGGATAGATTGTAGTAGCTGATGCAAAAGGGTATTTTGATGCCCATTAGACATTCTTAGGGTATTAATGCTGCAACCGGCACAGCCCGCAAGCATGCATATGGATCTCTCACTTGCGAACCCCTCTAGTCTTCTGGTGCCATCTCACCATGCCGGTGCCCACATTCTTAAGCTCCCCTCGTTTATGGTTTCCACATACCATCACCCTGCATACACAGCCATCTTGTAATATAGAAATTTGGAGTAAACTAGCTATTGTTCCCTTCTCACCCATCCCACCGCCCCACCCCGGCCCCGTAGGATTTGGCCATGGGCAGCCCTGCTGGAGTTTTGGCACGGACTTTATGATTTCCAGTACATAAAGGCTGCTAGAAGCACGGTCTGAAGCCCGGGGGCCCAGGGCTGGGGCGAGGTTACAGCAGAAGACGTTAGTTCTCAATTTCCATGGGGGGGAAGCGTTTATCCCCTAACGTTCGAATTGAGCGATTGTGCGTCTGGCCTATTACAATTAGGGAATACGCCGATAAGGGAACCAAATTTAGTAGCTTTGACTACAGGGGACTACAGGAGGTAAGCATTCTCCCACAACCAGTGCAGGTTCACTAGCAAAGTCTATGAGTTCAAATTTTTTATTTTTTTTTGGTAAATCAGTACTCGTATTGATACTATGTATATGGCGAGGGCATTCCATAAGTTCATGCACATACTGTAAATGTGAACTGGGGCAAGCCCTCACATATGGACCTACAGTCAGGTGGCAAAAATATCATGCGCCCTACGTGCATAAAGAGGCCTAAACGCTGCATATTGGCGAATTTTGTATGGGTACAGGAGTAAGACATGCGTGCAACTTCATGCAGGGCATGGTATTTTTTGCCACCTAACTTTACGAAGCGATCCCTGTTTTAGGTATCGTCATGTTAAGGTTATATAGGATGCCGTGCTTGAATGGCGATGGAAGAAAGCCAGCCCTCGTGCATAGACGGATGACAATGGCCTGGGTGTAGGCCAAGTTTAGGCAACCTTAATATGGAAAATCCGATTTTGCTCATGAGGTAGTGATCTATAGCCTATAGGTAGGGGCTGCGTACTGAAGACTCAGACTAGAATATAAGCCAGGTGCATCCTATGGCAAGCACTCTACACTTACCTGATGCTTGTTGTCCAATTGCATTATTCAGGATTGGACTGGGCTGCATAGCTTAGCCTCTCATCCACATTGAACTGCAGAGTTTGGTTTTGTGCCAAGTGCACTTTCATTCATGCTGACCGGTTCGTACGTATGTGGCTCTGATAGGACCAGGGAGAAGGCTCAAACAATACTTATACGAGAGCTAGGGGTATGCATAGGTACTGGATTATAGACTGGGAGTTCGGGAGGCATAAGCTAATGCACGCCCCTCTACGAGTGATTCTGGCGCGGTGCAAACCTATAGCCCTACATACACATGTCGACGGCTACAGCTAGCAATAGGCTTTGTAGCATAGAAGCCAGTGTGAGTTGTCAAGCACTGGGAACTCTATAGCCTGCCGAAGATCGAGCACAGGCATGCTATCGAGTTTTCACAAGCCCAGGCCATGAGCATTGGAGTGTACCACAGCTGCGTTTGAGCTTGCATATTGGTCCGCCATCTCGCTAGCCATTATCAGTACGGTGGTTGGGGACGGGCCGCACAGTGTGACTGTCTCATAGAATATCCCCATCATAGGAGGAGTGTGGACGCAGCTGATATTGGGCAGCATTTGGGCAGTATCTGGGCAGGGGTTCAACTCGGTTTTCAATTCTACTCGTCCCTCCTCCTATTCGTCGCTCCTGTATCACCTCCAGTTTCCAAGATGTCTCTAACGCTGTCCAATATCAATCAATGCGCCCCCTCGCCTCATGCATTCGTGTACGTTATTTGCCTACCTAGGTAAGCTTTTTAACACAATATTGCCAAGTTGTACTAGCTAACGTGCGTTCCATGAGGCAGATGGATCCGGTAGACAGGAAGGATACAACTGTGATTGGGAGTGTGGTCATATGCATGAGCATGGAAAGTAGTTACTAAGGCGTTGTCAAATTGATTGAGCGAGGGCAATGCTCATGCTATCATAGGCCTAGGTACCAGCCCTCATGCTCAGTGAGTCGAATTCGAAGTCACTGAGTCGCAATCATGGGATTTTCTAGATCTATATGTTTCACATATGCCAATGCACAATTGCCAACGGAGGAAGGCGTCAGACAGGCCTCCATGGCAGTAAGACGTTTGTGGAGACATCATCCCGGGTACGGGATAAGGACAGACTGGCACAGACAGGCCTTCTCAGCCTACAACTGGATGCGCACGGACAAGAGCCCTCAGAAGAGCTGGCTACACCACATTAGCAAGACAGGAGATGCTCAATGCCCGTGCGGCTATCCCACCCAAAACGGGGAACACATTACGTTCCACTCTGGGAAGAGCTAGACACACCAAATTGGAGAAAGGAGGAAGAGGATGACAGCCCATGGGACACGATTGAAGCTTTCTTTGTAGCGATCTCTCCTGAATTCCACAGGTTTTCATTTATGCGGGAATGTCAGCGTTTCAGTGGCACAGTTTTTAGCTTTGTTTTTAGGTCAGCGTCGTGAATTTCAGCGTCTTGTACATAGTTGCGCGGGCGGCCAGATTAACTTGGCACCCTCCCGGACTTCCGGGAGGCTCATCATGGGCCCCATACTGGGCTCGCATATGAGTACTGAATATGTAAAAATTAAAAAAAAATGCACAATTGCGACAGTGGCACACATAGGTACTTATTTGGGAATTGGAATACATGCAGGTCTAGAGAATTCCTCATTCGTGACATCCACAACATTGCCTGCATCTGCATGGCTTCGATTACAATGATCAATTTTTATAATCATAATAAAGGTGAAGATTGTTCTCGGGTTACATCTAACTGAAAAGATCGTAGTATGGCTGGGGTGGGTTGTGGCGAGGGCTCTCGAATTGTACCCATACGTACTGTATACAGCTAGGTAGCAAAAAATATATACAGAGACCTGATTGTGTCTTTATAATTTAGGGTGCATATTTGGCCGTAGCCGTGTGCAGGTTGCATATATCTTGTGTCCATCTGGATTGTGTAGGGAACGGAGATCATCACATTCGGCGGCGGTAGCCTTTTTATGCAGGGTACGAGCTTCTGGTCGCGTGACCTCCTATTGAATTGAGTAGTACCGTATCTCTACTTAGTAACGCAATTGGGGAGCGGTGCCGGGACCGAATCTAGTTAGCGGAGACGCCAGCCTAGGTTATATGAGGGATAAATTGGCGAGATGTAATGCGCATGCATGCATCATGGTGCAGTGTGACGCCACGGCAATGTCGATGCAATACCGGCCAGTGATCACGGGCAGCTACGGGCAAACAAATGAGATAGTTATTATGCCTTGGGAAACGAAGTCTTTCCACTATGATCAAATAGGATATTTATCAGTCGATGCCCAACGTTCGATCACTGTCAAAATTAACTTCTTAACGGTTCGCCACGGCGGCAAATGTCAGCCTCAAGCCACGTGGAATCTGGGTTCCCGTCCCGTCAAACTTTATTGACAGACCCTTCTGGTTTGCACTACTGGGAAAACTGGTGAATAAGGCCCCTTGTCTGTACTGAGACATTCCAAGCGCTAATACTAATACTACGTATATGGCACCTTTTGCAATCATGTAGGCACTCAACCTCTTCATCAGAATCCAACGTATCAGTAGTATCATCCATCTGCCATGGCCTGACTGTTATATCTTCAGCCCCCACAGGGGATATAGAAATATCTGCCGGGTAAAGACCTAATGATATTGTCTTTTTCTCTGTCGGGCATGTTTCATAAGTACGTAGTATTAGTATTATAGCTTGGAATGTCTAAGTACAGACAAGGGGCCTTATTCACCAGTTTTCCCAGTAGGTAGCTAACTAGCTGAAACTACCGGGTTCAAATCCACTAATAGTTAGCTTCCCAGCCGCAGGTCGAATTTCCGCCAGATCGTGAGCACCATCGACATATTTCAATAACGGCGTATTCCATGCTCTCAGATCTATGGAATCGATTATCGGTGCCGTATGGCCCGGTGCTAGTATCGATGCCTCGATCGCCAAATCTTGAGGTGCGACCGGTTGGTTAAGCGTGCAGATCTGCAGTGGCAATTCTTGTGGCGTTAATGTCAAATTGTGGTTGGTATGTAGGTACACCGACTCCGCGGAAATATGCAAGCCACTCGCTGGGCGTCATGCAAGGCAGCTGAAAATGATGTTTGCGAATTGGGAAGGTCCTTTTGCTAGCAGATTCTTCGAGATCCCATCCATTATGTTAGGGAGCAGGTGAGAAGATAAGATTGTACTCTGTACTCTACTTGATAATTCAGCCAGGAGCTCTTGATGTGGGAGAGCTCCAAACTGATGCGCCATGGAAATCTGAGTGAGCCAAAATGCTAATTTAGGAGAGCATGGACAAATGGGATAGGACTGTATATGTGTTAAAAGAAGGATAGGCCAGTGTTGGTGGCGTGAAACAGTGCCCCTCCCGATATATTCGATTCTGCAGGGGACTGTGGACCTCCTATCAAATTGTAAAAATATGGGTTAGGGGCCATGTGCTTTTCTCCTATATCTAAAATTTTATTGATGGAAAAATCTTGTAAAAACCAGTTGTTGATATTTCTCCCACGAAGGTCACTTTTAGTTATTTTAGCTGTGTGTTCGCTGTTTTACCAAGACTTTTGTCGTGGCTCTTATGCAGGTTTACATCATACAGCGGCTTCAAGCCAACCTTGGGAAATTGCTGACCCCTGATCTCCTCATATGGTCATGATGTATACGGCAATTCATCAATTGTCCTCTTAAAATGGAGCGATAGCAGCTCTAGACTGGCCTTAATAGCTAGAGCCACCGCATATAGAGGCTATAAGCATCCAGGAGCGACCTCACGTAGAGCAACTGTCACCATTCAAGTCATATGAATTGTGTAGTGAATCAAATGCATGCTTTAATGTGAAGCTAAATGACATGAAATAAGGAAAGAAAAAAAAAAGTTCAGCTAATTTATAATGCGAGACACAAGGCCTGGGTATTCTATCGAAAGGTGCATACTGACTACAAAGTCACTGATTCGATGCGGAAGAGTCGGACAATCGATTGATCAATTCACCAGGGGTGCTTCGGTGGTGAAACATCTGCAAGAGTCTCTTTCCCACAGCCTCTTCAACTTCAGTGCCATCTCTGGCAATCTTTACTTCCCGATTCGAGTTCCAAGAGTTTCTGAACCCTCGGGTCTTGAAAAATGGCAACTTTGTTGTAGAAATCCACTGCACATTGAATGGCTTCCCCCATGGCTTTATCCCTGCCATTGATTCGTCCGTTTCCTCGGGTTTATCATCCGCCGCATCGCCGTCCACCAATTCTTCCACTGTGGCTTCCCAGAAGATTGTACCTCGTGCGGAATCGTCAATTATCCTGCCCACCGGAGCCGTGACTGTAGCCGGCGTGAGTATTGCTTTTGGTAGTCTACTACCGGTTGTCATTCTCTGAAGCATCGCTGGGTTATCAGAGTTGGTATGATCATCATTCTCATCGGCATCCCCCTCAGGAATTCTAGACGTCATCCGGGCATATCCGTAATATTCACCGGATTTATTTGCCGAGAAAATGAGATAAACATTTTCGGCTGTCTGTACATTTTAATCGTTAACGTTACTATGTTCCTAAAACGAGGAAGGGAGTCTAATCTGGGTACAGACCTCAAACGCGCGATTAAGCACTTCTTCATTATGCGATTGCGTAGCCCACACACTATTCGTCACGCTCAAGTCCAAGTCTTCGACAGTGAGGCTTTTCAGAATGAAAATCCTATCCTTGTGCTTGTCCCGCGTATCGTCTTTTTTCACCTCCGCTCCTTCGATGGCTTCTGTTCCAGTGTTCACCTGCCCCTCACCCTGAACCTCTTGGTCTGCTCTGTCGTGATTCGTTATTGCTCCAGATGGTGATGGCGGTGCCGCTGAATTTCTCCTTAGCCGACAAACTAATCGAACTCCCTTGAATCTGTTGTCATGAAATCTTGCCATTGCTTCGTTACATGCTGCATCAGTTCTATAGTTAACAAAAGCACAATTGCTCTTGGAGATGTGGAATACACTCTCAATTTCACTAGTGGCCCCGCGAGAAAAGTGATCCTTTAATTCAATTATATTTGTCCAGGGTGGCAGGTTCCCAACCCATAATGCGTGTCCGGACTTCTTCGGTTTTCTGGGAGGGCCTCGGGGTAAAACCGGATTTGTGCCGAAAATGGCTACGGTGGGGACGGAGGAGGCGGGGGTCTCGGCTGCTTGCATTGAAGATGCCCCATCCCATAAGGGTGAATAAGCAAAGGGGTCAAGTTGAATAGATGATGATGCGGTATCTGCCGTAGGTGAATCAACTATACCCCAGGCTGGAGCAGTTGCAGTATTTGTGGTGGTGGTTTGACCACCTGGCTGTTGACCATCCCCTCGAGTAAGCTGTGCCCATCCAGCGTGGGGAAGCTGCAATAACTCTGGTCTTGCCTTTGCCCGGGGGTTTCTGGAGGGGTGACTGTGCCTTCGGATATATCGAAACGGAACCGCCGAGGGCTGTTGTGGGGGCTTGTGTGCGCTCGGTGCTGGATGGGAAAAACTAGGTTGCATAGGATGTGGCCCTGCCTGGGGAACGAATGCATTTGTTATATGTCTACAGTGATATTGGGCCACTGGATGCTGAGCTGGAGACCAGCGAGGTGGGGGGGCATATAGTTGAGGTTGCTGGCGAGGTGTATTCGGTGTGATAGTAGTAGTAGCGAGAGAAGGGTTTTCTGGATAGGGATGAGGATACCCGGGAGTGTAAAAATAAGTCTCTTGTGATGAGGGCAATTGTGCGACTGGAATAGCCAGTGGAGGATATTGCAGGTTGAAAGGACTGCAGTACATTGGAGAATACCGAGGAATGGAATATGGATAATATACTGCATTAGCAAGGGGTGGGACTGATAAAGCATCTTGAGCCTGAAAGCAATGTGTTGCCATGGGCGGTTGAAACCCAGTAGAAGAATACCTGAACTGTGGATGTGCGGCGGGTACCGAATATGAGGAATCGGTCATCTCCCGTATTATGTGAATGTGAGAGCTGTTAGTTGCTATCGGGCGCGAGCCTTCTAGGTGCGAATTAGGTGGATGCCCATAGCTCTGGTGTGCTGAATGTACTGAGTGACGATATTGCTGTGTTTGAGAGTCGACCTCGCCTGTTGCATTTTGTGAAGCCGATGGAGTTGAGTACGTATTATCTAGATTGCCCTCATTTTTGCTCTGTAGAAATTGCTCTCGAGACATTTCATCAACCTCCTTCCTTATAGTCGAGGAGACTACGAGAGGCTGACTGGGGTTCACTGTAGGTTCGGGAACATCTCCCATTGCTATTCCTTTAGGCGCTTGACTACATAGTACGCACCGTGTCAGATTGGTTCATTATTATTAATATTTTGGAATGATTAATACCTCTATCAAAAAATTTTCTGAAACAATACAATTCTCCGGTAATGTAACGAAGATTTTGGAAATTTCAGAATCAAAAAGGCACGAGCACTGGTGGGCCAGTTGTGGCCAGTTCTCCTGTGGAATATCACAGGTGGTCGGTATAGGGCTGGAGAGCTAAGCATCCAGTCCCAGCTCCAGAACCTATTCAAGCAGTTGTCAAGCCAATGAGAGATAGCGTACCAAGGATATATTGAATTTGAACTTGTAATATCTTTCGGGCGGAATATGCGATCTTGGGTGGCGAAAGGCTGTGCTTCGCTGAAGGTCTTCACAATCCTTTACAGGGGGCTCTAGTCCGCGAACTGTGGCAAGGAGACTACTGGGTATTCTGGGGGGGGGTGATCTCCGGTCAATCCCCGTTGAGGGACAGAAATCGATTCCGACCCAGTCAGAGGAACCCCACTGCACTGTATCGATTATCAGATGCCGCTCGATTCAGTTATGGATGGCAGTCGATATCGATATCGATGGGATTGCTGCGGGGAGGCGTTGGAATGGGTGGTGAGTGGAAACACCTCCGGATGTATTCAGCAGTCCTTGCTATATACTAGTGTTGGTCTATAGCGGTTTTAGGTGGGACTGTTGATCTAAATTGTCACAAAACTGGAGAACTCAACAATGCTTCCGCAGCCAAGGGTGCTGACTTCGTCTTGAGGTTTGGCTCGAATAAATTGGTCAAATGTTCATACAGCTTCGAATTCAGAAGAGAAAGCTGGGTTGTCAATTGATAAGGTGGGGCTACTGGAGCTCGGGAGGCCTGGGATTTTGAGGCAAACTTAGCCTTCCTTTTAGCATGGACGTGGAATTTGAGCTAGCAGCTATATCAGAGTAAGGTTGAGACTTAAAAGGGCGCTCAACGAAATTTAGTTTTTGAAATTAAGTCTTATGTACACCAGTGCACCAATTGGGAAACTGCCGGACACCGTTTTGTAGGTGCAGGGCGGTGCATGCAACTCGGTTTTTAAGTGAGCGGGATGGAAAGTGATGTGGAAGTGCCTGGTTTGTTCGAATATCCATTGTTGGTGTACCGTGGATTATAGATCTAGAAAAAATCTTCGTTATATCCTGAGCCCCATCTCCGTTCGTAACCTCACCAATGAGCTGGATCAATGCATGGTTTCCAGTCTTTCGAGCAGTACATCCGTAGTAAGGGATTCAGAAGACTCGACTTCATCCTCACAGGTACAACGTTCCTCCAACGAGCAGTTGCAGCTATAAGGCCAGATACAAGCAAGAGAGATCATTGAATCGTGTGGACACCATGTATTTTTAACCAGACGAGCTCAAGGAGAGAGTTCAGGATCAGAACGGAGTTTATGAACAACTTTTCCAAAACAGAACGGTCGAGGAATGTTCTAGAGTCCATTCGCACGGATGAGGCTTCCGCCGGAGTGGTTTACGTATTTCTTGTCTATTTCAAACCCCGTCTGTTGGTGTCGAGCTAAGGGAATACCCCGTTCATCGGTCAATGCATGCCAGACTGGTCCATAGAGTGAGCAGGTCAGACAGGTATGATAAATCCAGACTAGTAAGATAACTGATGTAGAAGCCAAATGCGCTTGGCATGGAATTTGTGAAATCCCATCGGCGCAATCAAGGAATCCGATCACTTCTGGCGGACGTAGAAGAAATGGTGCAGTGTACTAGAAATCAACCGGTGGTGCAGGGAATGGTGTGCATAAACTGACTAAAACTCTGAGATAAGGAGGTCAGTATTGAACTACGATATCCTATACATACGTAGATGTAGTTTACAATATAATTCATGATGACCATGATCATCTAAGGTCTGTGGATTCGCGTCGACATATAAGCTTAAGGGTTATAGGCTTTCTTCGAATAAGTACTGCAGGGAATAGTGATGCCCATGTAAATGCTCTCCTTGTCTCTTGAAGTAGAAGGCTGCTTGGAACATTATTATGCAGGGTACACATATTTTGGTTGCCAAAGACTAGGTCTACCCGAGGCCTCGCGTGCATCTTTTATTCGTGCGTCCAAGTTTTAATTTTCCGTTCTCATGCGTCATATCTCGAGATCAGATGTTTCGGCGTCAGTTAGCTATGGCTTTTGCGGAAGTGGTTTAGTTTGCAGAGAAAATCAGGGATTGACAGGCCAGCTGTTCTTGTTATCGATAGCTTACCGGTACCCCGGAGTGGACCCAGGGCGTATGATGACTAAACTATTCGTGGCCAATGATAGAGGATAACTACAAGTCTGCATACTTAGGATGGCTATATTTATTTCGAGCGCAAGGTTTTGATTAACCGGCTCCTAAGTCCGCTGTGGCAAGAAACATGATTTCTGGGGCTGTAAATGGATTTGAAAAAAGGCAGTGTTACGACGACCTATTTTCAGTTACACGTCAATCATCGATATATATCACGAGGCTGCGCCCTAAATATCTAGCCTCATGTATCAGTTGCTAGATTTCGCCGGAAGCCTGTTACGGCAGGCTTTCTATTATAAAAATGAGATGGGCGGATGTTGAGCCCTTTCAAGTATCCGTCAGGTGCTGGTCTGACGTTCGAGTTCGATAGTTTCCAGATCCCGGGGAGTACCGTATACGTATGCTATTACCAGGCTAGTACGACGTAAGATGTTTGATGCGACATATAATACCGAATGTAAACCAATTTCGGGATGAAGAGGTGAGTCTCGGATCCATTCGTCATCATACCAGATCACCGTACCTTGGACCTTCAGGAATCGATGCCATGCGTACGTGTATAGGTAGTATTTCCTTCTACTATTTGCCACCGTCAGTTATGTGGCTTAAAGAGGTTGCTGCACAGCTGTCGCAAATTTGATATTTGATACCGTTCCACCGACATAGGGTGTGCTTCCATTCAGATATCGAACTTCCTGGTTACCAAGCCAATGGTTCTGTACATACATTCACCCTAGCTGCTCCTGCAATTACAACCCAGCAAGGGCAGCTAGCATGACCGGCAATGCCCGAGACCGTTGTTAAAGAAACTGTTTTCTCCTCGGAAGGGTACAGCCAGTGTGGCGAATGGTGATTTGCAGCCGGCCTATCCCTTTGTGGGTACTTTTGGCGAACCCACCTAGGGGTCTGATCATGAAGCGCAGAAATGCGACACATTGCTATTCTATGTGGAGCGGACTTCAAATCCCTTGCTGTTCTGTCGACGGCTCTCAATTGCCACGAGTCAAGCCCAATTGCCCAAGAATTAACGTTATCAGCGAGGGGTGAAAATACTGTTCTCGTGCCTTATTGTGCATGGATGTGCATGAGTAGAATCGAGCCCTAGGTCGGACCAATTGTCAGTTTCCCCCTTCATAACTGCCCCTTCATCTCCGCCCACCCACCTATGTTGAAGAGATGTGCGGCCTACGCCTGAAGGATTTGTAAGATTAACCTATCTTGTGCAGCAGTTGCGGATATACGTAGTCAATCCATTTCCTGTTGACCGGAACATGTTGGATCGAGCTCTTGTAGTCGGTCACCCTTGGTAAGACATTATAGTTGTTCGATCGGGTGCACAATCTCATCCTGCTGCGCTATCGATGTTGGCAAGTGTCTCCGGGCTTCTGCTCGACCGTGGGAAGGCGAATAAGGCGGGAGGGGCATGTGTGACCTAAAAGCTTGAGGTGTGCGGGCGCCAACCTTTGGACAGGGAATGCCAGAGCACTGGCAGGGGTTAACTAAGAATCTGAGCTGAAAGGCTCCTCAATTGTTTTCGTTCGATAGGAGATCGTTTCCGGTTGACAGGGAGCTGAGAGCTTCTTCCCTACGGGAAAGGATAATCAGAGAGCTGCCGTTTCTCATGCGGTGTTCCATTCCAAGTTAAGCAGTCACTGGAGCTTCTGCACGCATATCAGTCCTGTACTCTGCTGCGTTTGAAGTTATCCATGGAATTCGATCCATCAACAAACTGACCAACTTGCAGGGCTGAATCTAGATGCTTCTGGGCAGAAGTAGGAGGCAATGCGTGAGAGGGGTCTGCACATGATATCTAGAACCCAAAAACCCCAAGTCGTCACAAACGTGCCTAAGTTCTCGCTCGTATCTTGATGGTGAATTTGTTGCTGGCATTGGAGAGGCACTACCTCCCAAGTCATGCTGGCCTCACATCGCAGGTGGGATCTGCCCTCTCTCTACCTGTGAATATACGGCGCTCTAGCAGAACACCGTGGTATAGCATGGTACGACGTGTCGACTCATTAGTGAACGAAATCCTGGCCAAACCCCGCACAGGGGGTGGTTAGGTATAGAGTGGCTCCCACACTGGAGCATCGGTTGAAAGGCATCAGGCTAGCGTTGTGCACCTTCTAATGTGACTCCGTGAGTGTAATATGAACTTTCTCTCTGGATGTATGTATGTTACTGCCCTAAGATAGAGTTGACTGAACCAAACTAGACCAAACTAACCTAGTGACATTATAAGGGGCAACTGCGTTTCACCCAATGGTGGAGCATATCGTCCAGGGATCGAGAAGCCCTGGCATAGGCGCAGCCAGCAGCCATCCAGCATCCAGCATCCAGCATCTTGACATCCTTCTCTCATTCTCCGCACTAACAATGTAGAACAGAGCATGATAACTCTCCAAACGGGAAGAAGCGCCCTTCTTTTTGTGAATTGACTTAACCGGATCGATATCGGAGACAGTTCGACTCCATTAGGTGCAACAAACTTAAAGGTGAAATAAAACGCCAGGCCTCAGGCAGTGGGGGATACCAGACAAGTCCTGGGAGCAGTAAGCATCCACCCTGCAACTGGAAGCGATTGCTTCTGTCTATTTCGTCTGCTGACTGGGCTCAAAATGTTACCTCCACATATTTTGGAGGATCACCAATTCTGGAGACAACCTCAGCACATGGCGACCATATTCATTGCGAAGCGTCACCTCATGATCCTCACCATTCCCAAACACATCTCTTTCTAGTTGGTGCCTTCTAGCCGATGACTTGGACAATTTCACTCTCCTGCGTTGCGATGCCCATTTGGTAACCGTTAAAGGTGACAGGAGGTCCTAGCGCAAGAGGACACCATCATACAATAAAGTTCCTGGCCGTAATGTTCTGTGCACATTCGGCAATGATGAGGTCTGGGGGAATCCTTGAGGGAATGTGCTTCTCAATGTTTTAAGAGATAAACTTGTGGTTGAGGAGGATGGTAAGTATTGAACGTGGTATGGGGACTATAGCTCCTATCAGGCATCTCAATTGTTAGCGGCATACATTAAATACTTATCGAATTTGGCGTATTAGGTTTTACCATCACCGACGAAAGAATTACAGCTATCATACGTTGCCCTGATTTAGGCAGCGAAACTCCTTGGATGTTAAAGGATATGTGGCACAGGGAGGGGGGTGATTGATTAAACTTGGGATGGGGCTAGGTCGAACGCAACAGCAGCTCAAGCCGTTCTTAAACATTTACGTCTGCTATAGAACCTGGGGACTTCAGGCTGACCTGAGTTGAATTTAGATATCCCTGTGCGGCTTCCCTTACTAAAGCAGAATGCGACAAGACCAGCACCTCCGCTCATCCTCAGAATAGCTTTGAACCGAATGAGAAAAAATAACAAAGCGAAGGCGAATACAAGGCACCACGAAGGAGCCTACGAGTCCTAGGATACCGGCGGATCTCCGAGGCTAATGCAAAAGAAGGACTGAGCCGAAAGAAAGACCCTTTTTTGTTGGATGTGGCCGTTGGTTGATAGGTACATGCACAGCGTTGCTTCACGGCAAACGGCAGGAAAAACCAAGTTCCGTAAAGCGGAAGCAGTTTGGACAATGTTTTCGGTCAGAGCTATGCTACAAGCCAGTGGTTGACACAGATAGTGGGGTAGAGGGTAGTCTTGGGAGAGGGGGGCCTGGAAGTCGGAATATATATATATGGACTCGATTGTTTGTCATTTTCTTCTGTTATTATCTTTGCCTTACTGAAGAGTAAGAATAACTGCGGTATTTCACTTGGCAACTCTATCTCATGGAAATCACCTAGAAGCCAGATTTGGGTGTATAAATGTTTGGAGAGGGATATACAGGTGGAAATTGAAGCTAGCGCAGAGGGAACTGCAGAAAGCGCTGCAGGACCTATATAATATTTGAAGGAGAAGCAAAGCATCGTGAAGTTGAAGACACACCAGAGGGCCCCATTCCTTTCAGGGCCTGGATCACGCCTCTTGCTTCCTTGCTTCATTCTGGAAAGCTGGCTGGTACCTACCATAGGCTTAAGTAATCCTTATTGATTGGGTACAGCCCTGCTGTTTTAGTTGACTTGCACTTAGCCTGAGATCTGCTTTCTCTATGTTTTTTGAAAACTCCAAGAGTATGTTACCTCCGCTCGGTGTTCTGTGCGGGATGATGTATAGATTACCCATTCTAGGAACCTACCATCTGCATGGACTAGAGTAAGGCAACGCCAAGGAGAGTTTAGGTCAAAGCCTTATCGTTGTGATTTTCAGTGATCAGCAATTGGATCATTTCTAAAATCTCTTAAGATCATCCTGAACATGGTAGTAGATCGAGACATGTGGCCTTCGTTTAAGGGATGTCAAGCCTAAGGTTGATAGGGCTCTCGCACTACTAAGGATTGATCCGCAGCCTGCTGGGATCCATACCGATATAGATCATGTGTGGGAGACTCAATTCAAGGGCACATATATGTTCTGGGCAGCATACCCTCTATGCCGGTCACGGGCAATTAATATAATTACTCAATTTGGTAAATGTCAATTGAACAAAACATTCCGCTACACTCAAAACTCCATATGAAATTAATTTTGACCGACCCTATCCACATCACGTACCCTTCCTTTTGGTCAGAGGGAGACGGCAGACATGGAATAAGAGGATAATTCCGGGAAGATTGCCTCAGGCCCTTCGAATGAAGAACATGTTGATGACGGTAACTCATCATCTTCATCTCTTATGAGGTATGGAATGGAGAGGGGGATGCTGAGTTATTGCAACGTTTCCTATGCAATAGGTATTTGAAATTAATTTATTTATCTACAGGGGGTTTGAATCCACCGATTCTTATACATGAGGGCCTTATGGCTCGGCAATCAGGTCCGGCCACCTTGTGCTGGATATTAATGCGCTGTATGGAATTCAGTGAAGTTTAGAACAACAATATTAATATCTTTTGTCTACATCTTATGGCACGATTTCTTTTTACGTTAGAAAAACCCCACTGTTTCCTACTTATAGGATCCGGGTAAGGCGCAAGGCAATACATCCTTAATTGCAGGTGCTTTCTTGTATGCAGATTTCTACGATACCTTCAATTCCACAATTTTAAACCAAATCGAAGTAGATTCTAGGCTTATGCAACAGTTAGATGCTGTTTTACAGCATTGTGGACAAGTAGGCCAGGCAAAACACTTCAAGAGACGTTATATTTTTGAAGTTGTGATATTCTTCCTTGTTTTAAATACTCAGATACTCGTATGCGGCCCCGATGGGCGGGGCATGATGAACCAGCCGGAAACCCGACTGGAGGGTAGGGAAGACAGCAAAACTCACAGCCTGAACTCCATCAATTGTTAACCAAGTCTGGCATATTTCACCTTTACCCAACTAATGGCCTCTCACATTATGGGCTTGAAGAATGACATTCCAGATACTCCGACTGCTAGGCAAACCACAATACTCATGTTTATGCCGATGCTCTAAGAATGATGAATTTATTAAATGCGAATGTGTCAACGGATCATGACTGTGGTAACCTCTCAATTCTACCTGAACCCCATTGGAGTACTAAGGATTAAAAAATAAAATAAAATTCTACAAATAGACTAATAAAGGAGAACCCGATCGACTTGGAAATAGATGAATCTATTGCAGTCGCTGGGATAGCTCCAGCTAGGTATACCTTTATCAATTCCCTTGTTTTTTTGTAAATCAGTACTCGTAAACCTTTATAATTCAAATGCGTTATACACCAAACCGAAGATTTATTTAAATTGCCCGTAAGCGGCCCAGAACATATATGCCCTGTATACTTCGTACTGGCCTATGCATGCCAAGCATGACCATGTTTTTCTGACTCCCTTCGAATTATAGTCCTTGTTCGTGCGTAGGTTCGAATCCTGCACCCCCCAAAAAGATTTTCTAACACTCTACGGAGTTAAGTCTTGGCTAAGTCCCAAATGGTCTTGGTAGTGGTGGAGTAGGGGTGCGCTCTGATTTCCGGGGGGCTCGTCATAGCCTAAGGCTGAATACGAGTAATGACTTTAAAAAAAATAAAAAAAAAAAATAGTCCTTGTTGTTTGCTGATACTGTGTCGATTCTGGCCCATTCCATGTTGTGCACTTCCAGGGATATGGCACTGAGTCTCACATAAATACAGGACTAGGTGGTCCAGTGGACGTTGGAGCGGGGAGCATTGCCCAAGCTGCAGCTTGGTTGTTAGGTACTGCATTTTGACTATCGTATACTGTAGGTAGTGGTGGAGCTATTTGGTAAGCGCAACCAATAAGTAGAAACACTACATGGCGGCGGCTTCGAAAACCTTGGTGCTGTATATAATATTAAACTTTAACCAGGCTATATATAGAGAACATAGGATCTCCGCGTACGTATATCTTTTCACTCATACAAGAATCCCAATACTCCATGTAGCATGCATATACTTTACTGGATTTACGGCAAATATCACATGCAGAGCCTTTTGATGCAGCCAATAGCTGCACTCCAAACTCGAATATAGCGACCCCCTGTATTTAGGGGTCTTGGCCTCAAAACATCCCTCCTTTGGTCTACTGACATCCTAGATCAGTGTAAGCCCCCTGTTAGCTTTTGGGGGGTCGTTACCTTCGGAATAAGGGAGTGTAAATTTCCAATTACTACGGTATCGAAGGGTCCCTTTCCTGCTTACACCTGAACCATGCTGGCCTACAATGAAGTTGAATAGTATCAACCTTTAGGTTAGTTAGTACATGCGTACGTGAAGAAGTTCGGTTGTACTAAATTGGAGTAAGTATACAATGGCTCACCTATGGAAAAGTTAATTATTTGCCGTTTTCTTTCTTTTTTTGTTCTTTTTTATTTATTTTACATTTCTGGTATGCATATACAGTGCCATAAAAAAAATCTTCTGCACTATTCCTCATACAAACTAGCGCCATTTGTGCATTTTTGAAATGACTTTAAGTCTGCGAGCAACTGTGCCTACCCAAGGTACCGTACCTACGTGTAAAAATCAGAGAAGAGACTATAGACCTGTTTCTTAAATCTAAGATGTATTTCATGTATTTATCTAGCAGCTTTGATTTTTAACATTTTTCACACGAGAGCCACATTGGCCATTATGCCAAGACTTCTGCCAATGCAGAAGACTTTCTTTATGTGACTGTATATACAGTGCCATAAAAAAAGTCTTCTGCACTATTCCCCATACAAACTAGCGCCATTTGTGTATTTTTGAAATAACTTTAATTCGCAGCCACTGTGCCTGTCCAGGGCATCGCACCGACGCACAAAAATCAGAGAAGAGACTATGAACGTTTTTCTTAAATCTAAAACTTTTTTCATGTATTTATCTGGCAGCTTTGATTTTTAATATTTTTCACACCAGAGCCACATTGGCCATTATGCCAAGACTTTTGCCAAAGTAGAAGACCTTTTTTATGTGACTGTATGTATGAATGACCCATTCATACTAGCGCTGACTCCTAACCAATGACCGAGGGTCCCATTCCAGGCATGTAGATCTAGAAGTCGGCGACTAAAAGGGGGTTAGCTCATAGAGAGAGAATAGTAGTATCGTTTGGAGGCTTCAATTTGTTATATAAATTCACCTATTTCTCTTCAGTGTTGTTCTTGGTTTCAGTTTGAGCTCTATAAGAATAAACTGTCAATCGCTACCCTTCCTGCTTCACTATCTCGCCTCAAATCCTAACTCCGATTACCCTTACGCTTGCTTTTCACACCTATATCGGCAATGTCTCAAGCCGCCAATTACAGCTTGGTACAGGCAGTGCCCTACCTTGTGCCCATAGTTCCTGTGTCTGCAGTTTATTATCCAGTTGTCGTTCAGTATCATTCCTATACAGTTGCTGTGGCCACAGTTTCAAAGGGTCTGAGCGGGCCCCAACAGCCAAATTTAATTGCAGCTCCGAAAAAAACAGAGAGCCCTTGGAGTAAGCTTTTGGAAAAGCCAAAGAAACCTTCACCGTGGGATACTTTGATGAGCAAGCAGGAGGCAGGAAGGGAGAAGACGGAAGAGAAGAACTCCCGACACTCTACTGAGCATTGCTCCTTCACAATAGGGACCGTAGTTTGCCGAGGGTGCCACCCAAGTCACAGCTTCTATTGTACTGCCGGTTGTCCCGACTGTGGGTGCTGAGCGCACTGTGATGTATTGAGTCTCACCATTATTATTATTACTTCCCCTCTTCAGTTAGTTTAATCTAATAGTTCGCATGCTTAGGCAGCTCCATACATCATATTCCATACTCGAGATTGAGTGTGTTTCCATTTCTCCTGTGTTATGATCCATGCCTTTTGATTTTTTTTGATTAGCAATGCTCTATAATTCACTTCTAGGGTGCTTGAACGTATAACCTTCATGCACTAGATTCATGTACTAGGCGACTGTTTGTCTTCTGGAGGGTTGGGTCGAGAGCAGATTGAATGGAAACAACCGAACCCTGACTTAAACTACGGTAGCTCTGGCCAGCATCACCCCATAATCATTGAATCGTATCTTATAGTCTAGGATCCTGATGTGGCGTCTATTTTGAATGGAGGTTGAGTACCATCGCTGAATTAAGGGGAGCTATGGGGTAACCATTTCCTCGTCATGTCGACTGCGAGTATTAGACGGTAACGACCAAGGGACCAATCTGTCTAAGGTAACTCCAAACATAAGCTCAGGATATAGTTTGGGAACAGGGCTGGGAAAAAATGTATGGAATCCGGAAGATATTACCCTCCCATCCACAAGGGAATGGATAATATCTCTCAAAGTGAGTGTAACACAATCAAATCCTACCTATCAGACTTTTGTTTTTAAATTGAGATGGAGTAATCTATGGCTCCTCGTCCCTCTTAGCTTTTGTAGGTCATGTGCTCCTTGGCTATTAGGCCGATGCAGGGATCGAACCTACCGTACAAACGCTAGTGCAGGTGACTCCGATTGGATCGCAATACAATGCATCTATTACTGCTATTTAATTTCTGTTGAAGTGTTAGGACTCAAGCCCCATTCTATTTTATTCTGCTATATTTTTGCATTTAAATTATATGACGGTGGTTTGTCTATGCTTATGAACAGCCAAGGCGAAAATACAATACCGCCATCCTTTGCGTACAAGACCCTTCACAATTCAATTCGTAAGTTGATTGCGCAGGATGCTGTATAGTATGACGATAAACTGTGTCATTGGTACTCAGTTCATGCCATAGTCATTAGCTTCTTAAGCTTAACATTCTGTTCTTGTGTTTATAGATACAAATATTCTCTCAGCTCGAAAGTTTGCCACACTCGTTATAAGCAGAAAGCAAACGCGGGTCATTACTTGACCGTGCTGCCATCTATCTTTTTTTATATATTTTTAGAATATTAATTTCGCCGAAATAAGTTTTTTTACTATCTAGAATGATGCGCCATGTTCGTGGTTATTCTAGCAATTCTGCACATCCTCCTACAGCAAGAAGAGTTCCTTCACAGGTTCTGGGTGAGGTGTCTCGCCACCGCCCGAAAGACAGGGTTAGTTCTGGAAGCTCTTTGGAATCGGAAAGGAATCTCGATCTGAAAGAAAACGCACCTCGGGAGGAAACCATCGGGGATGCAAACATAGACATGACCAGAAACACCGCCATCCGTATGGGAAGGATGGAGGTGGTGGAAATGAGAATGCCGGCTGGGCAGATCTGAATGGGAACGCAAAATCCGGTACCAGTCACCACCAAAAGGCACAGTGTCGACAGGATTCGAGAGATCAAACATCCTGAGAGGAGAACACTGAATTCGACCAACAGAAGAGAAAGATCTGGACCGGAAGTGAGCGGTCAGGGATGACACTAATTCAATACACATAATCACAAAATCGGTCGCTCGGGCAGCTCTGCCTGGTACAACGGGCGGATATCAGTGACACGGGGCATGTGTTTTGAGGGATGGCATCAGCATGCTACATTTACATATCACGCTCATGGCGCTTCTGATACCTCTAGAGTTGGCTCTACATCTCATTCGGAGCACGGCTATACTCGACCAAGCTTCGGCTCCGGCGCAAAACATATCGGGAACCGATTCGGAAGTTCCGTCCAGCGTGGTAAGGGATGAGTACATTGGGGGTACTTACTTGGTTTGCCCAAGGCCAGTAGGATTCAGCTGTAGACATTTGCCAGCATGTTTTCATTGATCCTACAGGCCCGTTAGTATACTATACCCTATGTACATATCTTTTTGTTTTAAATATGGACTACAACTGCGTCCTTCTATTGAAGTCATCAGAACGACGTATCTAACTTCACCGAGGCCAACCCCCTAATGGGTAGTGTGCCTATATACGGTCTGCGTAGTGCAATATGAACTGGATTGCCTCCTACTCAAGACACTGTAAGAAATACTCTCGGGCAAACGCAAGGCCGAACGCAAGGGCGATCATGGCAGGAAAGGGCAACTTTGAGTTATGCGGGTAGGAACTGGGATGCCCGGAAAGGCAAATTTGAGATTGGACTCA
>Ga0307511_10000716_pt1 | contig 35363 bp, 30 predicted proteins | sample 13_EM_MG_FD_200266 | JGI IMG/M metagenome (GOLD analysis project Ga0307511, IMG submission 200266) | Populus trichocarpa ectomycorrhiza microbial communities from riparian zone in the Pacific Northwest, United States - 13_EM | ecosystem: Host-associated > Plants > Roots > Unclassified | place... | reverse complement strand
GAGGGTGCTGAGGTCCGGCGCCGAGTCGTAGATCGGCCGCCCCTGCGTCTCCAGGGCGTAGCCGACGTCCGGGGCGTGGTCGACGATCGACCCGGCCGAGCGGAACGGGTAGGGGCCGAACAGCTTGCTCTCCCACTCCAGGACGGAGGGCAGCTTCTTGAGCACGGGCGCGGCGGCGGTGGTCTCGCGGGGGTCGACGGCGTTGTACACCTTGACCCCGTCCTTGGTGGTGTACTGCTCGACCTTGAACTTTCCGACCGTCGCGGTGGCGAGGTAGGCGGCCATCGGCTCGGGCGCGTGCCAGCGGAACGTGGTCTTTCCGTGCACGGTCTTCTGGCCCAGGAGAACGCCGTTGGCAACCGCGGTGCGCCCCTGCGGGACGGTGATCGTGAAGTCGTACGACGACTTGTCCTTGGGGTGGCTGTTCGCCGGGAACCACGTCATCGCGCCCTGCGGCTCGCCCGCCACGAAGGCGCCGTCGTCGGTGGCGATCCAACCGTCCGCCGAGCCGTCCGGGTCGGTGACCTGCTTGGGGACGCCGTTGTAGGTGACGGCGATCTGGAACTCCTGCCCCTTGCGCAGGGCCCTGCGCGGGGTGACGACGAGTTCCTGTCCGTCGCGGCGGAAGCCGGCCTTGACGTGGTCGACCGTCAGGCCGGTGATCGTCAGGCCCTTGAAGTCGAGGTCGAAGCGGGTGAGCTTCTCGGTGGCGCGGGCGGTGAGGACCGCCTTGCCGTCGAGGTGGCGGCTCGCCGGGTCGTAACGGAGCGTCAGGCCGTAGTGGGCGACGTGGTAGCCGCCGTTGCCGGAGAGCGGGAAGTACGGGTCGCCCACGCCGGACGAGCCGCTCGTCGTCGCCGACGCCGGCCCGGCGGCGCCCAGCAGGGCCGCGAGGGCGAAGGGGACGGTGGCGACGACGGTGGGCCGGCGCAGGATGCCGCCGTGTCTCGCGGCCGGCTGACTGGGGTGCGTCACATGCGCTCCTACGAGTGAGGGGGGTGGTGATCCCCTCAGAGACTAGGCGGCCCGCCATCCCGGATCTCTCCTGATAGAGCAAAGGGACGCGCGTCCGCCGTGTCAGCCCGGCCCGCTGTGCGTCGCGGTCATCAGGTCGGCGAGGTCCTCGGGGGCGAGGAAGGAGGGCGGGGGCGGCGGGCCCCAGCTGAACAGGCCTTTGGCGCCTTCCAGTTGCTCCGGGGTCCACAGCTGGTCGTCGACGATGCAGTCCATGTCGGAGTAGTACTCGCTGAAGTTGCCCGCCGGGTCCTTCAGGTACCAGAAGAAGTTCGAGCCGGCGTGGTGGCGGCCCAGTCCCCACACGTGCCGCTCGGGGTGGTCCTCCAGCATGGCGGACGCGCCGCGACCCACCTCGTCGACGTCGTCGACCTGCCAGGACGAGTGGTGCAGGAAGACCGTGGGGGCGGCCAGGATCAGGATGTTGTGGTGGTCGGTGGAGCAGCGCAGGAAGGCCCCGCGGCCCTTGATGTGGTCGGACGCCTTGAAGCCGAGCCCGTCGCGGAAGAACGCGGTGGTGGTCTCGAAGTCGGTGGTGCCGACGACGGCGTGGCCGAGCCTGCGGGGCCGTACGCGACCGGTGCGCAGAACGCCGGGCGCGCGGCTGCCGGTGCGGTCGGGGCGGCCGGGTCCGTTGTGGACGGGGGCCGCGACGGGGTCCTGCGTCAGCCGAGGGGTGACCTCCAGGACGGCGCGCACGGCGGTCGCCCTGTCGTACGCGGTCAGCGTTCCCTTCTCGACGACGGCCTCGACGCCGAGCCGCCCGAGCCGCGAGGCCGCTGCCGCCAGGTCGTCGGGGGTGTCGACGCCGATGTTCACCTCGACCAGGCGGCGGGTCGGTGCGTGTACGACGCGCAGTTGGCGTCCGCCGTCGAGGCTGGCGAACCAGCCGTCGTCGTCGGGGGTGAGGCCGAAGTCGGTGTAATAGGTGCCTGTTTCGGCGACGTTGGGGACTCCCATGGTGAGGGAGGTCAGGCGGTGCAGTGCCACGGCGGGGACTCCTCGGCTTCTGGTGTCTGTCGGGTCCGGGCGGCTCAGCCGACGAAGGTCTGGCGCAGTTCGCCGATGCCCTCGATGCCGCTGACGAGTTCGTCACCGGGGGCGAGCCACCGTTGCGGGTCGCGTCCGAGGCCCACGCCGGCCGGGGTGCCGGTGAAGATCAGGTCGCCGGGCAGCAGCGGAAGTACGGCGGACAGCTTGCTGATCAGCGCCGGGACGGAGAAGATCAGGTCGCGGGTGCGCCCCTTCTGCACTTCCTCGCCGTTGACTGCGCAGCGCAGTTCGAGGTCGTCGGGGTTGTCGAACTCGTCGGGTGTGACCAGCCAGGGGCCCATGGGCGTGAAGCCGGGGTACGACTTGCCCAGGCTGAACTGGGGTACCGGTCCCGCGAGTTGGGAGACGCGCTCCGAGATGTCCTGACCGACCGTCAGTCCGGCGACGTGGGCCCAGGCGTTCTGCTCGGACACCTCCTCGGCGAGACGGCCGACCACCACGACCAGTTCGACCTCCCAGTCGGTGTTGCCGCCGGCCGGCAGCCGCACGTCGGTGACGGGGCCGCTCAGGCTGGTGACGAACTTGGTGAAGACGGGCGGCAGTCCTTCGGGTACGGCGAACCCGGACTCGGCCGCGTGGTCCCGGTAGTTCAGGCCGATCGCGAACGTCTGCCGCGGGGCCGGAGCGGGCGATCCGAGATCGGCCGGGTCGAATGCCACACCCTCGGGCAGGTCGGCCGCGGTCGCGGCCCAGGTCCGGAACTCCTCCCACCGCTCGTAGAGAGCCTGCGGGTCGGCGGAGAACCTGCCGTCACTGGCCTGTTCGATGTCGATGGCACGGCCGTCGACGACGAGGGCCGGACGGCCGGAGAGGTTGGCGATACGCACGATGGGTCTCCCTAAGGGGTCAGAAGGCGGTCGGCGAACCAGTCGGCAGCCGTGGTGTGCTTCTCCAAGGGGTGGTTGTAGAGGCAGTGGTCCCCGTCGGCCCATTCGCGCCACGTCTTGTCCCTGCTGGACGCGCCGGTGAACAGGGCGCGGGCGTTCGCCACGAGGAAGACCTGGTCCGGGGTGCCGTGCAGGACGAGCAGCGGGCAGGCCAGTCGCGCCAAGTCGTCTTCGCCGAGGGCGAGTTCGCCGAGGAACCGGAGCGCTTCGGCCGTGTCGGTGATGCCGAGCAGAAGCCGGGCCTTCTCCGCCGTGCGCGGGTAGCGGATCGGGAACTCGACAGGGCTGACGGTTCCGCCGTTGACACAGCAGGCCCGGATGCGGTGGTCGGCGACAGCCGCGGAGGCCGCGAGGAAGCCGCCCAGGCTGTTGCCCCAGACACCGACGCGGTCACCGAGCCTCACGTCGTCCCCGATCCAACTGACCATGGCGGAGAAGGCGTTCGTGAAGTCGGCGCCCAGGGTCAGGCCGCCGAAGAGCCTGGTCTCGCCCTGCCCGGGAGCGTCGGCCAGCAGCACCGCCAGGCCACGCTCCAGCAGATGGAGCGCGCCGGTGTAGTACTCCTCGCGCCATCCGTCGAAGCCGCCGACGACGATCACCGTGGCGGGCGCGATCTCGTGCGAGGGCCGCAGCAGCCATCCGTGGAGCAGACCGCCGCCCCAGGGGATGGTCACGTGCTCCACCGGTGGGTCGTGCAGCTCGCCGGCCTGTCCGAACGCCTCGATGAGGTGCCGGTACATCACCTTCTTCTCCGGATCCCCGTCGGACAGCGGGACTTGGCCGAAGCGGTAGCAGGCCGCGGCGGCGAGATACCAGGCGCGGGCGGTCCTGCGGTGTCCGGCGGCGAGGGCGGCTGCGGCGCGCTCCGCGTCGCGTCGGCCCAGGGCCGTCGCCGCCCGGTGCCAGGGTTCGCCCTGGTCGGCACGGGCGTGCAGTTCCACCGCGTCGGCCCATTCCATGCCGTTGCCGAGGAGTCGTTGCATCGGCATGGCGCGCTTGTGGGCCTGGTTGGCGGCGAGCAGGGCCGGTTCCACGGTGGTCATGTGCGGCTCGTCTCCGGCAGGTGCGGCCGCAGCTGGTGGCGCAGGGAGTCGACGAGTGCGTCCGCCTGGTCGGCGCGGGCGGTGCCGAAGACGTAGAAGTCCGGGCGTACGAGGGCGAGTTCGGCGTCGTGCTCGGTGAGCCAGCGGGTGGCGTCGGCGTCCATGTCGATGACGGCTCCCGGAATTCTGGCGCGGGTGACGTGGACGATGCGGGTGTCCAGGGTGCGCAGGAAGGCGAACTGGTCGTCGTCGAGCGGGAGTTGGCCGGGCGGGACGGTGGTCATGAGGGTCCAGCCGTTCCCTACGACGTCGTCGAACAGACCGGTACGGCCCTGCCAGTGGACGCGCGGCTGGACGCCGAGGGTGCCTGCCGCACCGGCCGGCGTGCCGTTCGCGTCGCGGTGGAGCAGTCCGTCGGTCAGCACGGGGAATGGCGGGGGCGGCGGGACGTCGCCGGTGAGGAAGGCGTGGTCGCGGGCGGCGGCCTCTTCGGGGTCGGAGATGCACACGATGCGGCCGAGTTCCATGGACGTGGTGGTGACGCTGTGCACGTGGGGCCGGCGTTCCCGGGTGTAGGTGTCCAGGAGGGAGTCGCCGCACCGTCCGGTCAGGACGAGGTCCAGTTTCCAGGCCAGGTTCGCGGCGTCCCGGATGCCCGAGCACATGCCCTGCCCCATGAACGGCGGCATGAGGTGGGCCGCGTCGCCGATGAGCAGGGTGCGGTCGCGGCGGAAGGACTCGGCGAGCAGGGAGCGGAACGTGTAGACGGTGCGCCGGATGACGGTGGCGTCGGCCGGGGTGATCTTCCACCGGGCCAGCAGCTCCCAGCAGCGGGCCTCCTGCGTCATGCGGTCCGCGTCCTCACCGGGCAGGAGCATGAACTCCCAGCGGCTGTGCGCCCGTCCGAGCCGGCGGAACAGGGAGACGGGGCGGTCGGGGTCGCAGTACTGACCCGCTTCGGGCATGTCGATACGGATGTCGGGATCGTGCGGTTCGAGGTCGACGACGAGCCAGTCCTCCTCGAATCCCAGATCGTCCCAGGCCACCCCGGCGGCCTGCCGGACGACGGAGTTGGCGCCGTCGGCCCCGATGAGCCAGGCCGCGGTCACGGTGCGCGTGACGCCGTCGGGTCTCCAGGTGCCGTCGGCGACGGTCCCGTGGGCGAGGGTGACTTCGACGTGGTCGGGATGGTGGGTGATCCGGGTGGCGTTCCATCCTCCGTACACCTCGACGGAGGGATGGCGTCGGACGGCCGCCAGCAGTACGTCCTGCAGGTCGGGCTGGTACATGAGGTAGTCGGACTTCCAGCCCGAGGGCGTGGGCTGGTTCCAGTCGAGGTGCAGCAGGACGTCACCGTTGCCGTTGAGCCAGTCGTAGTCGGGCACCGGGATGGCGTACGGCTCGAACTCGTGGGCCGCGCCGACCGCTTGGAGGATGCGCATGACCTCGTGGTCGACGTGGCCGGCCCGGGGCAGCGGGTAGGCGGTGGGCCAGCGCTCGAAGACTCCTACGCGGTGGCCGCGGCGGCCCAGCAGGGCGGCCATGGTCTGGCCGACGGGGCCGAAGCCGATCTGGATGATGTCGAAGTCCCAGGGCACGGCGGATTCCGAGGTCATGTCGTCTCCTTGAAGGGCTGAGGATGGCGGTCCGGCCACCGCTCATGGGCAGCGCGAGGTACGTCCCGTACGCCTGGGACGGTGTCCGTGCGCGAGGGGACGGGAAGGTGGTGGTGTTACCGGCGGGCCGCGGTGTCGGAGGGCAGCTCGTTGAAGCGGTCGCGGTACTCGCCGGCGAAGCGGCCCAGGTGGGAGGCGCCCCACCGGTAGGCGACGGTGCCGACCGGATCGGTGGAGTTGAGGATGTCCTCGCGGATGCGGTCCAGCCGCAGGTTGCGCACATAGCTCATCGGGGAGAGCCCGAGCCGGTCGCCGAACGCCGAACTGATCGTCCGCGGACTGCAGTTGGCGGCGGCAGCGATGTCGCCGAGGGTGAGGCGTTCACTCAGGTGCGTGTCGATGAACGCGAGGGCCGCGCGCAGGGAGCGCGGGTGGCCGGACTGCGGGCTGTCCCGCAGCTCGCGGGTGTGCGAGTGCGGCTGGGCGAGCAGCAGGGCGGTGACGATGCACCGCAGCTGGCTGCGCTGGAGGTCCGCGCGCTGAAACAGGGGGTCGCCCGAGTCCAGCTGCTCCACGAGGGAGCGGACCAGCAGTCGTACCGCCCGTCCTTTGGGCTTGGCGAGGTCCAGGGCGAAGTCGAAGCGCACCGTGGACACCGGCGGGTGTCCGGTCAGCGCGGCGAGCTCCTCGTCGACCAGGGCGGCGTCGATCTTCAGTCCCAGGAACCGTGTCTGGTTGTGGCAGGGCCGCAGCTCCTGGGTGTCGCCGGGGTTGACGACTCCTCCGGTGGTCTTGTCGAGCGTCGCGCGCCGGCTGCCGCAGGACGCCTCGATCTCGCCGGAGACTCCGATGTTGACGAAGTAGGAGCCGCGACGGCCGGGCACCGACGCGACGCGGACGCCGAGGGGTGAGGCGAAGTAGCCGACCGCGAAGTCGGGGGCGGCCACTCCGCGCAGTTCGTGGTCGCCGCTGCTCAGAGCGCCCAGCGGGGCGGTGGTGATCGAACCGCCGAACAGCCGGGTGGCGGCGTTGAGCAGGTCGACGGGGTTCTGCGATTTGGTGATACGGAAACTGCGCAACGGGGTGCTCACGGTCCCGCCTCCCTTCGGCCCTGCTCGGTGGCCGCGTCCGGCAGCTGCCGGGCGGTGCCTGGTCTCAGTGTGCCACCGGACTGCCCGGCGTGGTCCTGACCAGCGGTTCCGCGTCCAGCAGGACGAACAGGACGGTGCAGGGCACCTCCGACCGGTTCTCCCAGGCGTGGGTCGTACCGCGCTGGATCAGTACGTCGCCCGGCCGCATCACCGTCTCGTCCTCGCCGACGACGGCGACGATCTCACCGGCGACGACGAAGGCGTAGTCGAGCGAGTCGGTCCGGTGCAGATACGGGGCCTCGCCGCGCTCCCGCGGCCCGAACTCGACCACCCGCAGCACCCCGCCGCCGCGCGGCGGCGGCAGGGGAACGTCGGGGCCGACCGGATCTCTGTGTACGTCGTCGTTTCGGGGCGTTCCCTCGTGCAGCCACAGGTTGGCCACCTGCGCGCCGGCGGTGGTCTGCACGTGGGGGCACTCGGCGTCCTCGACGATGGCGGCCTGCCCGGACGCGGTGTGCCCGGTGACGATACGGCGGAAGGGGCGCATCAGCTGTCCTTCCCCGGAAGGCCGGAATGGCTGGGCGTGCCGGGAGGGCCGGATCGGCCGGGAAGGCGTCGCCAGAGTATGTGGCTGGGGCGGGCCTCCCCGCCCATGGCCATGGGCGGTGTGTCCAGCTTGAGGGTGTCGTCGTCCTCGAAGACGCACACGCGGGTCAGGTCCGCGTCCACGAAGTTGGGGAAGGTCGCGATCGTCACATGGTGGGTGACCGTGCGTGCCGTCTCGTCGGCTTCCCAGGTACCCGCGTAGCTGATGATCGAGCCGTAGGCGTCGGCCTTCTCCTCCTGGCTGCCGCCGTCCAGCGAGGGGTCGGCGAAACGCGGTCGGTCCGTCCGCGTCAGGTGGGCGCTCATCGTGCCTTCGGGGGTGTAGATGAGCAGTCCGGAGCAGCCTCCGGCCGGACCGAGTGGCGGGTCCACGTCGCCGTCGCCGGTGAAGACCTTCCAGTCGGCGAGCGTCCAGCTGCCTATGAGCTGCGACCGCAGTCTCTCCATGAGGATGTTCCTTGTCTCTGCGGGCCGGTCACATCGGCGGGGCGACGAACAGCGCGGGGTCGATGTCGTTGTGGGACTTGGCGGCGATGAACTCGTTCATCTCGTCCGCCGTGCCCCACTGGTCGGCGTTGGCGGGGTCCTTCAGGTCGAAGACGTGCGGGTGCCAGGTGTCCTCGTCGATGACCTCCAACTCGGTGGTGTACTCCACGGTGTTGCCGGCCCGGTCGAGGAAGTAGCTGAAGGAGTTGTCTCCGGCACGGTGGCGTCCCGGGCCCCACAGCCGCTCGATGCCCTGGCGCTTCATCCGGCCCGTGCCGCGCATGAACTCGTCCACTCCGCGCATCTCGAACGACGCGTGGTGGAAGGCCGCGTGCGGGCCGCGGACGATGCCGAAGCTGTGGTGGAAGGTGTTGCAGCGAAGGAACCACATGATCTCCCCGCGGCCCCCGACGCACATCGTGTCCGAGAGCCGGAAGCCGAGGTGCTTGATGTACCAGGCCACGGTGGCCTCGGGGGTGGGCGAGTTCATCAGAACGTGGGAGAGGCGTACCGGGATCGACTCCCTGGCCTCGATCCTGCGGTGCTTGCGCGGGGTGACGTCGGCGGAGACCTCCACCACGCGGCCCTCGTTGTCGAAGAAGCGGACCGCGTAGCCTCCCCCCGGCGTGTCCAGCACTTTCGGTTCGTGGACCAGCCGCACTCCCTGCGTGACCAACCGCGTTGCCAGGGTGTCGACATCGGCCGCGGTGGCGGCTCCGAACGCGAGGAGGTCGGTGCGCTTCTGCGTGTCCTCGCGCAGCCGTACCACGTACTGTTCCGGTGAGCCCTCGGCCGCGAGGAACGAGACGCCGCTGTCGCTCGCGGTCTCGGTCAGTCCCCACAACTCGGTGTAGAACGTGCGCTGTTCGGCGAAGTTCGGCATGGCGACGTCGACGTGCCGCAGATGGGTGATCAGACTGCTGTTGCTCATGGTTGTTCTCCCTGTGTGAGCCTGCTGAGTCAACTGAGGTGCTCGGCAAGCCAGTTGGTGACCGTCGGCAGCACCGGCCCCTCCCCCATGTGGCCGCCGGGGAACACCCGGGCCGTCTTGGGGCTGCCGTGTTCCAGGGCCAGGTGGATGTCGGCGGAGGCGTTCTGCCGGTCGTCCTTGCCGTTGACCAGCAGCAGCGGGCAGGACGGCAGGTCGAGGACGCCCTGGTCGAGCAGGGACAGTCCGGGGCAGTGGGCGACGTAGTCCTCGAAGGTCGTACCGCCGAAGAGGCGTGCCCTGGCCGGCATGAGATCCATCAGATAGGACGAGGCCTGGCGGCTGCGTTCCTGCCAGTCGGGCTGGAAGGTCAGGTGGACGCCGCCTCCCCAGTTCACGGCCGCGGCCAGCCGGTCGCGGTGGGTGTGGGCGAGCTTCATCGCCCAGTAGCCCCCGAACGACAGCCCCAGAGCCGCCACCCGGTCCGCGTCCAGGTCCTCCTGATCGCGCAGCCAGGCGAAGACGGGGTCCCACTGCCGCTCGGCGTCAGGGCCGGCATGCAGGGGTGACTGTCCGACTCCGGGCATGTCGAGGTGCAGGGTGGCGAAGCCCCGCTCGCGCAGCGGCCTGCCGCGCGCGTAGCTCTCCTCTTTCCATACGTCGATCCCGCCCCACATCATGACCACCGGCGGCCGGGTCACCTCCCCGGGCGGGCGGGCCACGAAGAAGCGCAGCACATCTCCTTCTCCGGCCCGGCCTGCGAAGGGCACCTCCACGTGCTGGACCCGGGTCTGCTCCAGCGCGGACACCTTCCCGAAGTACTCCACGGCCCGGTGGTAGGCGGCCAGCTTGGCCGGGTGCAGCGGGGAGGGGAAGCGGCCGAGGAACGCGAACTGGTAGGCCTGCCACCAGTTCTCCAGGGCGTCCTCGCGGTCGCCGTTCTCCTCCGCCTTGGCCGCGCGGGCCGCGAAGTCCTCGGCTCCCGCGAGCCAGTGTCCGGCCCATGTCTCGGGGTCGAGCCCCGGCAGGGTCTCGATGTGCCGTGCGGCGGCGTCGTGGCCGATGGCGTTGAAGGGGTTCTTGCGCTGTGCGAGGTGTTCGCGCAGCCACTGCCGGGCCTCGGGCAGAGTGCGGGACGGTGTGGCGGACATGGGTGTCTCCTTGTGCGTCGTGCCGACGTCGGGCCGGGTGCACGCCCTCGCCCGGGGATTGCACGGGTGGTCACACGGGTTCGGCCATCCGGCGGTGACAGGCGTCGACCAGCGGGTACGCCTCGTGGTGGCGTTGCGCCTGTTCCAGGTCGGCGATCGTCACCGAGGTCTGGACGAGCGTGCGGCAGCGCGGCGCGCGGCGGCCGACGAAGGCTTCGAGCCCCGCGTCGACCGACTCGTGGCGGCCCAGTTCCTGTGCCAGCACCAGCCCGTCCTCGACGGCCAGGGCCGCACCGCTGGCCATCTGCGGTGCGGGCGCGTGCGCGGCGTCACCGATGACCACGCAGTTGCCGTTGTTCCAGGCCCCGTTCAGGAACACCGTCTGCACGGGGCGGCGTACGACCGACTCCGAGGCCGACACGAGAGACCGGAACTCCTCCACCCGGCCGGGGAAGACCTCCAGCAACTGCTGGAGGCGCGGGGCGAGTTCGGCGTCGGGCAGCACGTTCGGCGCCACCCCGTTCTCGGTCAGGAACACGTATGCCCGGCTGTCGGAGATCGGGACGAGCCCGGCCGTGTTCACCTTGCCGGCGAACTGGTGGACGCCCGTGGCCCACACCGGGCGCGGCACCAGAGCCCGCCACACCATCTGACCGTGGTAGTCGATCGGGGCCTCGAACCCCAGCAACCCCCGCACAGCCGAACGGATCCCGTCCGCGCCCACCACGAGATCGGCCTGCCGGGCCGAACCGTCCGACATCTCCACGCCGACCAGGTCTCCCTGGACCATCGCCGTGACGGTCAGCCCACGGCTCAGCACCACGCCCGACCGCTCGGCCTCCGTGTGCAGGATCCGGTGCAGCTCGGGGCGTGCGATGCCGACCATCGCGGGCCGCCCCGCACCGATGAGGCGCGGCAGCTGTACCTCGTCCACGGCGACGCCGTCGACGTCCACGTGCGTGATCCCGCTCATGCCGTAGCCCGCGGCCAGACAGCGGTCGGCGAGACCCAGTTCGTCCAGTGCGCGCAGCGACGGGCCGGTGAGGCACAGCCCCCATCCGGATGTCGCGGCGGCCGGGCTGATCTCGGCGATCTCGACCCGCCAGCCCGAGCGGGCCAGGGCGATGCCCGTGGTCAGACCCGCCACTCCCGCGCCCACGATCAAAGCCGTCCGCGCACCGCGATAAGTCTTCATGTACGCCTCCTGAGCGCCGGTTCGTTTCCACCGTATGAACCGACGGTGTTGCGCCTTGTCCGGATCAGGAGGCGAGCATCCGGACCTGGCAGTGGATCTCCGCGATGTTTCCGCCGGGTGTCGGCGCCCGGTCGCGTCGGCCGGCCGGCCGCGCCGAGGTGACCGCCGCGCGGGCCGCGCCTCTCGTGCGGGTCGGATCGGGCCACGTCGCGTCGTCACCACACCCCGCGTCCGCCCGGACGTAGGCTCGCGGCACCACCGCCACCCGAGGGAGCCCCGCCCGTGACCGTCCGCGCGCGCCGTGTCTACGATCCGCCCGAGCCGGAGGACGGCGTCCGCGTCCTGGTCGACCGCCTGTGGCCGCGGGGCCTGTCCAAGGACGCGGCCCGCGTCGACGAGTGGCCCAAGGCCCTCACCCCGTCGACCGAACTGCGCCGCTGGTACCACGCGGGCGAGGGGTCCTACGAGGAGTTCAGCAGCCGCTACGAGGCGGAGCTCGCCGAGCCCGAGGCGGCTCAACTCCTGCACACCTTGCGGAACTTGGTCCGGATGGGGCCGGTGACCCTGGTGACGGCGGTCAAGGCGCCGGAGCGAAGCCACGCCTCGGTGCTGGCCCGCCTCCTGGAGGGGTGAGGAGACGGGCCACGCCGTTGCGCGCTGTCGGTCAGGCCGTCTGCTTCGCCGCCGCGCGGCCCGCCGCGCGCCCGGAGAAGAGACAGCCGCCCAGGAAGGTGCCTTCGAGGGCGTTGTAGCCGTGCACGCCACCGCCGCCGAAGCCGGCCACCTCGCCCGCCGCGTACAGTCCGCCGACCGGCTTTCCGTCGGCGCCCAGCGCGCGGGAGTCCAGGTCGGTCTGGATGCCGCCGAGGGTCTTGCGGGTCAGGACATGCAGCTTGACACCGATGAGAGGGCCGGCTGCCGGGTCGAGGATGCGGTGCGGAGTCGCGACGCGGCCCAGACGGTCGCCGATGTAGCGGCGGGCGTTACGGATGCCCTGAACCTGGGAGTCCTTGCTGTACGGGTTGGCCAGCTGGAGGTCACGGGCCTCTACCTGGCGGCGCACCACGGCCGCGTCCAGGAGCGGCTTGTCGGTCAACTGATTCATCTTCTCGACCAGTTGCTCCAGGTTGCCGGCGGTCACGAAGTCCGCGCCCTTGCGCAGGAAGGCGTCCACCGGGCCGGGCGCGCCCTTGCCGAGCAGTCGGTCGCGCAGCACCGCCTTCTTGTCCTTGGCGGTGATGTCGGGGTTCTGCTCGGAGCCCGACAGCGCGAACTCCTTCTCGATGATCTTCTGGGTGAGGATGAACCAGGAGTGGTCGTGGTCCGCCAAGTCCGCTGTCGTCCGCAGGTACTTGAGGGTGCTGAGGGTGTCGTAGCCCGGCAGGCACGGGTCGGGCAGGCGGCGGCCGAGGGCGTCGAACCAGAGGGAGGACGGGCCGGGCAGGATGCGGATGCCGTGGCCGGGCCAGACCGGGTTCCAGTTCTGCAGGCCCTCGGTGTAGTGCCACATGCGGTCACGGTTGACCAGCCGTACGCCCGCCTCGGCGCTGATGTCGAGCATCCGTCCGTCGACGTAGGCGGGGACGCCGGTGACCATCTCGGCGGGCGGGGTGCCGAGGCGCTCGGGCCAGTAGCGGCGGACGATGTCGTGGTTGGCGCCGATGCCGCCGGTGGTCACGACGACGGCCTGCGCGGTGAGTTCGAACTCGCCGATCGCCTCGCGGCTGGAGGAGACACCGCGCGGCGAGTCGTCCTCGGCTAGGACCGTGCCGCGCACACCGCGCGCTTCGCCCTCCTCGACGACCAACTCGTCCACCTGGTGGCGGTAGTAGAAGGTGAGCAGCCCGTCGCGGGCGGCCTGCTTGGCGTAGTTCACGAAGGGTTCGACGACTCCGGTGCCGGTGCCCCAGGTGACGTGGAAGCGCGGGACGGAGTTGCCGTGTCCGTGGGCGCGCAGGTCGCCGCGTTCCGCCCAGCCGACGGTGGGCAGCAGCTTGATGCCGTGGCCGTCGAGCCAGGTCCGCTTCTCGCCGGCCGCGAACTCGACGTAGGCGCGCGCCCAGCGCACCGCCCAGGAGTCCTCGTCGTCGACACGGTCGAAGCCGGCGCTCCCCTGCCAGTCGTTCCAGGCCAGGTCGAAGGAGTCCTTGATGCCGAGGCGGCGCTGTTCCGGCGAGTCGACGAGGAACAGTCCGCCGAAGGACCAGAACGCCTGCCCGCCGAGGTTGGCGGCGTTCTCCTGGTCGACGAGCGCGACCCGGCGTCCCCGGCTGGTCAGTTCATGGGCCGCGACCAGACCGGCCAGCCCGGCTCCGACGACGATGACGTCCGCATCCATGGCGACCGTTGCCCTTCTCGTTGGGTTCAGTTGGGAATTCGGTTGGGGATTCGGTTGCGAATCAAGGGGTGGTTCAAGGGAGTTACCCGGGCGTGCCACTGCCGTCCGTCAGCAGGGCGGTGAGCAGTTGCTTGAGCCAGACGCGGGCGTGTTCCACATCCTTGTCCAGCAGCAGTTGGGTGGTGACGCCGTCGTACGCGGCGACCACGGCGTACGCCGCCGCGTCCAAGTCACCGAGCACGGCGGGGAGTTCGGCGGGGCCCCGGGCGCGGGCCAGGCGGTGCGCGATCGCCCCGCGCAGCCGGGCCCGGTGTCCCAGCAGGGTCTGCGCCACGGCGGTGTCGCGGGCCGCGTGCACCAGGAAGTCGGTCTTCACCAGGAGCCAGTCCAGGTCGAGGAGCAGCACGTCGGTGACGCGGTCCACGGCGGCGGGAACGTCCAGATCGGGACCGTCGAGGGCGAGCGCGCCGGCCACCTGCTCGGCGATCAGGTCGGCCCGCTCCTGGTAGAGCGCGAAGAACAGCCCGTCCAGGCTGTCGAAGTTCGAGTAGAAGGCGCCCCTGCTGTAGCCGGCGGCCTCGCAGACCTCCTCGATGGAGACCCGGCCGAAGCCTTTCGCGGCGAACACGGCGAACGCGGCGTCCAGCAGATTGGCGCGCGTACGCACCCGCCGCCTGGTCACCCGCTTGGTCGTCGCCTCCGCCACCATGCCCGAACCTCCGCGTCCCGATGTTCGATACGTGAATGTATCCGATACACCGGTGTATCCAAAGAGCCGATGTGGCGGCCACGGAAATCCGCGCGGCGCCTACGGCGGTTCAGATGACGGTCCCCGCCTTGATGACGTGGCGCAGGTGCTGTTCGGGGCGGGTGAGGACGTGAATGTCGTCCAGGGGCTCGCCGTCGACGACGAGCAGGTCGGCGTGGGCTCCGACGGCCAGGCGCCGTACGCAACACGGCCTACGGCAACGCCATCGCCCAGCCCCCCATGGGTGCTCGGCGGCTCCGCGGTCCTGGGCACCGCCGCGGCGATCGCCGCCTCCGCCCTGCGTCTCCGCCGCGATCGGCGCCCGGCCCGCACATGACCCGAACGACATGGGAACAGATATTCGAATAAGGAGTACGCTGGTCCCATGACCGCGCACCACCTCCAGGGCTCCCTCTTCGACCAGACCGACCGGCTCCGCCTCGGCCCCCTCCACGGGATCCGCCGCACCACGCTGGGTCTCGGCGCCTGGATCGACGTGCTGCCAGGGTGGCTGAGCGGCGCCGACGCCCTGTTCTCGGAGTTGGCCGCCGAGGTGCCGTGGCGCGCCGAGCGCCGTCAGATGTACGACCAGGTCGTGGCCGTACCCCGGCTGCTGGCCTTCTACGGCGCGGACGACGCGCTGCCCCATCCGGTGCTGGCCGAGGCCCGGGACACGCTGTCGGCGTACTACGCGCGGGAGTTGGGCGAGCCCTTCACCACGTCCGGGCTGTGCTACTACCGGGACGGCCGGGACAGTGTCGCCTGGCACGGTGACCGGATCGGGCGGGGTGCCCGCGTGGACACGATGGTGGCGATCCTCTCCGTGGGCGCGCCCCGCGACCTGCTGTTGCGTCCGCTGCGCGGCGGCGCATCGGTGCGGCACGCCCTGGGGCACGGCGATCTGATCGTGATGGGCGGCTCCTGTCAGCGGACCTGGGAGCACTGCGTCCCCAAGACCACCCGAGCCGCGGGACCGCGCATCAGCGTGCAGTTCCGCCCGCACGGCGTGCGCTGAGGCGGAGAGGCGGCCGCTTCGGACGCGCGCGGGGGCCGCCTCCGGCGGACGGTGCCGGAGGCGGCTTCCCCCGCGCGCGCCAGGACTCTACGCGTCTGGTTGGCTGGATCCTGGATGATTGGCCGGATCCGAACAGCACCACCAGGCAAGGAACGATCATGCGGGCAGAAGTACGCCAAGTCGCCGACGCCGTCTATCTCGTGCACGGCAGCAACACCAACTGGGTGATCCTCACGGACGGCGGCGCGGCCACCCTGGTGGACACCGGGTATCCCGGGGACCGTGGGCTCGTGCTCGACTCCCTCGAGCAGGTGGGGAGTTCGGCGAAGGCGGTCACGGCGGTGCTCCTCACCCACGCCCACAACGACCACCTCGGCTCGGCGGAGTACCTGCACAGCGCCCACGGCACGCCCGTCTACGCGCACGAGGCCGAAGTGCCGCACGCCCGCCGGGAGTTCCTGCAGCAGGTGACCCTGGGCGACGTGCTGAGGAACGCCTGGCGTCCCGGCGTACTGCCGTGGGCGGTACACACGATCCGCTCCGGAGGCATGGAACAGCATCCGGTCGCCGCGGCCGAGGCGTTCCCGGCCGGGGACGGTCCACTCGACCTGCCCGGTCGGCCCGTCCCCGTGCACACCCCCGGCCACACGGGCGGGCACTGCGTGTTCCATCTCCCGGACAGCGGGATCGTGATCTCCGGGGACGCCCTGGTCAGCGGCCATCCGACCTCGCGGATCAAGGGCCCGCAGCTGCTGCCCGGCATGTTCCATCATGAGCGCGAGCGTGCCGTCGCCTCACTGGACGTCCTCGAAGCGCTCGACGCCGACACCCTGCTGCCCGGCCACGGCCCCCTGCACACCGGTCCGATCCGTGAGGCGGCCCGACGCGCCCGCGAACACACGCTCTAGGGTCGCCTCATGGCACTGCAGATCAACGCGACCAACCCCGAGCATCCGGTGCTCCTGCTGGAACTGCCCTGGGACGTTCCGCTGGAGGAGTGGCCCGACGAGTACCTGGTGCCGCTGCCGCGCGGCATCTCCCGGCACGTCGTGCGCTACGCCCGCGCCGGCAGCGAGGTCATAGCCGTCAAGGAGCTGGCGGAACGCCCGGCGCTGCGCGAGTACGAGCTGCTGCGCGACCTGGACCGGCTCGGCATCCCCGCCGTCGACCCCCTCGCCGTGGTCACCGGACGCGCCGACACGGCCGGCGAGCCACTGGAACCGGTCCTGATCACCCGGCATTTGGGCGGCTCGATGCCGTACCGCTCCATGTTCGAGACGACGCTGCGGCCGGCCACCATGCACCGGCTGATGGACGCGCTGGCCGTGCTGCTGGTGCGGCTGCACCTGGCCGGGTTCGCGTGGGGCGACTGCTCGCTGTCCAACACCCTGTTCCGGCGGGACGCGGGCGCCTACGCCGCGTATCTCGTGGACGCGGAGACCGGCGACCTGCACGCCCGGCTGAGCGACGGGCAGCGGGAGTACGACCTCGATCTCGCCCGCGTCAACATCAGCGGGGAGCTGCTCGACCTGGAGGCGTCCGGGGCGCTGCACCCGTCCGTCGACCCGATCGAGTTCGGCATGGAGATCTGCGCCCGCTACCAGGGGCTGTGGGAGGAACTGACCCGAGTCTCGGTGTACCCGGCGGGCAAGTACCACTTCATCGAACGCCGGATCCGGCGCCTCAACGAACTCGGCTTCGACGTGGCCGAGATGCAGATCGAGCACTCCTCGAACGGCGACACCGTCACCTTCGTGCCGAAGGTCGTCGACGCGGGCCACCACCAGCGTCAACTGCTGCGCCTGACCGGCCTGGACGCCGAGGAGAACCAGGCGCGGCGGCTGCTCAACGACCTGGAGTCCTGGATGGCCACCCAGGACGACTACGCCCCGGGCGACCCCCTCGCGGCCCGGCCCGAGGTGCTCGCGCACCGGTGGGTGCGGGACGTGTTCCGGCCCACCGTGCGGGCCGTACCGCTGGAGATGCGCGGGTCGATGGACCCGGCCGAGATCTACCACGAGCTGCTCGAACACCGCTGGTACCTGGCCGAGCGGGCGCAGCACGACATCGATCTGGACACGGTGGTCGAGGACTACATCACCAACATCCTGCCGAAGGTGCGCGAGAGCCTGGAGCCGGCCTCGGCGGAGTAGCGGGATCAGTCCGTGCCGGGCGCGGCCGTGGTACCCCGGACCACGAGACGCGGTGCGACGACCTGCTCGCCGTCCGGTACGGCCTCGCCGTCGAGGCGGGCGATGGCGCGGCCGACGGCGAGTTCCGCGAGGCGGGGGACGTCCTGGGCGACGGTGGTGAGGTCGATGTGGGCGAGCCTCGACAGGCTGGTGTCGTCGAAACCGACCACGGAGATCTCGCCGGGGACGGCGACACCGGCCCGCAGGAAGGTGTCGAGGACGCCCGTGGCGCAGCGGTCGTTGAAGGCGAGGACCGCGCTGGGCCGGGGTTTCTCCGCGAGCAGGGTTCTGGCGGCGCGCGCGCCGTCGTCCTCGGTGAGTCCCCCGGGCAGGACCCGGATGTGCTCCTCGAGGCCGTGGCGGTGCATCGCGGTGCGGTAGCCGCGGCGGCGGTCGGCGGCGCCGGGCGCCCGGCCGCCGTCGATGTGGGCGATGGCGCGGTGGCCGAGCGCCACCAGGTGGTCGACGGCCTGGCGGGCGCCCTCGTCGTCCGCGGTGCGGACGACGTCCACGGCCGGCGGGGCGGGCCGCAGCCGCCGGGCCACCGACACGACCGGGACCTGGGTGGCGAGGTGCGCGAGGCGGGCGGCCGGGGCCTCGGGGCCGAGCAGGACCAGGGCCTCGCAGCGGTCGGCGAGCAGCGCCTCCACGGCCTGCCGCTCACCGCGCGTGGGCGCCACCGCGCTGAGGGCCACCTGGTAGCCGGCGGGCTCGGCGGCGGCGTAGATGCCCTCCACCAGGTCGGTGTGGAAGGGATGCCGCAGCCCGAACTGCACGCCGAGCAGGCGTGAGCGGTTGCTGCGCAGCACCCTGGCCCGGGTGTCGGGCCGGTAGCCGATCTCCTCGGCGGCCTTGAGCACCCGCTCGCGGGTGGCGGCGCTCGCGCCGTAGGCCCCGCGCATCACGATCGAGACCAGCGCGACGGAGACTCCCGCCCGGGCCGCGACATGGGCCAGGGTGGGCCGCTTGCCGTCGGGGACCTCGGGGGTGGCCGGCACGGAAGTCCTTACGGTCGAGGGGTACGGTCCAGGGTCGTCGCCTGCCGGGATCCTAGCTGCTCGACAGGTTCTGCAACGTTCTAGAAGCATCCCGGGCGAACCCTTGACACACACATCCGGTAGTGGCGTACTACTGCCATCTAGAACGTTCTAGATGCGCAGCTGGAAGGGCGAGCGATCATGTACACGTTGGCGGTCTGTGCCGAGATGGTCTTCCGGGACCTGCCGATCCACGAGCGGGCGCGGCGCCTCCACGAAGCCGGTTTCCAGGTCGAGATCTGGGACTGGACCCGGCACGACCTGGACGCGCTCACGCGCACCCCGGCCGAGTTCTCGTCGATGACGGGCTACATCCGGGGCAGCCTCACCGACGAGGCGGGTGCCGCCGAACTCCTGCGCACCGCCGAGGAGTCGGTCAAGGCCGCCGATCAACTGGGCTGCCCCCGGCTGAACTTGCACGGCACGGGCCTGAACTCCGAGGGCCTGCCCGTGGTTCCGGTGCGCGGTGAGCCCACGGGCCCGATGTGGGTAGCCGCCCACCGCACCCTGACCCGCCTCGCCGAGCTGGGCGAGAGCGCCGGGGTCACCTTCACGCTGGAGAACCTCAACTCCGCGGTCGACCACCCGGGCGTTCCGTTCGCCACGGCCGCCGACACCCTGGCCCTGGTCAAGGCGGTGGACCGCCCCGGCCTGCGGATGAACCTGGACCTGTACCACGCGCAGATCGGCGAGGGGAACCTCATCGAACTCGTCCGCAAGGCACACCGGTTGGGCCTGATCGGCGAGATCCAGGTGGCGGACGTACCCGGCCGCCAGGAGCCCGGCACCGGCGAGATCAACTACCCGGCGATCGCCCGCGTCCTCGCCGACATCGGCTACGACGGCACGGTCGCGATGGAGGCCTGGGCCTCGGACGACGACAGCGAACGCGCCCTGGACCGCTTCCGCACGGCGTTCACGGTCCGACCCAGAACCTGACGGAGCGTCAGGAACCCTCTGCCGACGGCACCACGGCCACCGGGCACTCCGCATGGTGCAGCACCCCGTGCGCGACCGAGCCGATCCGCGCGCCCACCGCCGTACGGTGGGCGCGCCGCCCGACGACCAACAACTGGGCACGCCCGGCCACCGAAAGCAGCACCTGCCCCGCGCTGCCCATCTCGATGTGCTCGACGACGGGCACACCGGGGAAGCGCTCCCGCCACGGCTCCAGCGCCTCGGCGAGGGCCTTCTTCTCGTACGGTTCCAGGCCGCCGGCCTCGTCGAGGAGCTTCATGGAGCCCGGGCTGTAGGCGAACACGGGCGGCAGGGTCCACGCCCGCACGGCCCGCACGGTGGCGCCACGTGCCGCCGCCGTCCCGAAGGCGAAGCCGAGCGCGGCGGCGCTGTCCTGGAGGTCTCCCTGCTGCCCCACGACGATCTCGCGCCCGCCGGCCTCCCCGGACGGCTCGTCCCCGGCGCGCACGAGCACGACGGGCCGTACGGCGTCGGCGATCACCTGCTGTCCGACGGACCCGAGCAGGAAGCCCACGACGGGCCCGTGCCCGCGCGAGCCGAGCACCAACAGCTCGGACTCGGCAGCGGCGGCGGTCAGGGTGTCGACGGGATCGCCCTCCAGGACGTCGGTGGTCACGTCCAGGCCCGGGTGACGTTCGGCGAGCGCCCGGGCGGCCTCGGCCGCCGCGTCCCGCACCCAGCGGTCCTGGGTCTCCCGGTCCCCCGTGTCGAGGGCATGGTGCTCCTCGTACCGCCACACATGCGTCACGCGCAGCGCCAGCCCCCGCCGTACGGCCTCCCGGCCCGCCCAGGCGAGCGCGGCGAGACTCTCCGCCGATCCGTCGACCCCTGCCGTGATCGGGCGTGTCATCCCGTGGCCTCCCTGTGGTGCGGTCACAACTGTCGGACCCAGTCTTCACCACGCTGCCTCCATGACGGTGATCGAGAGGAGTCGGCCTCTTCGTTCCGATGAACGGAACCGGAGGCGACAGCCCGCTCACGGCGGGTCACACTCCACCCGTCTCGAACAGCTCACCTGGGGGAAACATGACCAATGTCCGAAAGCGCGCGAGAGTACTGCTGGCCGGCCTGGTGGCCGTGGTGATCAGTTGTTGGGGCGTCGTCGACGCCCGGGCCGCCGACACCCCGTCGTCGGCCGGCCTGGCCGCCCCGGCGGTGGCCGGCTCGTACTTCAAGGTGGTCAACCGGTTCAGCGGCAAGTGCATGGACATCAGGCGGGAGGAACCCCCGTTGGGGGCCCACGTCCAGCAGTACGACTGCACCGGAACGGACAACCAGTTGTGGACTGCGGTCCCCACCGGTGACGGCTACTACTTCCTGGTGAGCAAGCAGAGCGGCCTGTGCATGGCCCAGTTCGCCGGCGTCCTCTGGATGCTCAACTGCAACGGCGTGACCAGTCAGCAGTGGAGCGCGGTGGCCGCGGGATTCGAGTGGAACGAGCTGCACCATCGAAGCAGCGGTCTGTGCGCGTACGCGACCGGCACGGGCAACCTCGCGCTGGAAGAGCTGACGCCCTGCTCCGCCGGCTCGTTCAGCCAGCACTGGCAGTTCGTCACCGTGTGACGAGGTCACCCGCGCCGCGCTCCCGGCGCCACCGCGGCCCCCCGGTATCGGGTGTACCGGAGCGAAGCGGGGCGATCGAACATACGATGGTCGGGAGCCGGCGCGGTGACAACGGCGCCGCCGTGCCGTGAAGCCGACCACTCGGGGTGGGAGACGTATGGCACAGGCCGCCGAGTCCGCGCGGACCGTCATCATGACCGTGGACGACGATCCGGGAGTTTCCCGTGCCGTCGCCCGTGACCTGCGGCGGCGCTACGGCGAGTCGTACCGGATCGTGCGCGCGGAGTCCGGTGAGTCCGCGCTGGACGCGCTGCGCGAGCTGAAACTGCGCGGGGATCTCGTGGCCGTGATCCTGGCGGACTACCGCATGCCGCAGATGAACGGCATCGAGTTCCTGGAGCAGGCCCTCGATGTGTACCCCGGCGCGCGTCGGGTGCTGCTGACCGCGTACGCGGACACGGACGCGGCGATCGACGCGATCAACGTCGTGGACCTCGACCACTATCTGCTGAAGCCCTGGGACCCGCCCGAGGAGAAGCTGTACCCGGTCCTCGACGACCTCCTGGAGGCCTGGCGGAACAGCGACTACCGGCCCGTGCCCGCCACCAAGGTGGTCGGGCACCGCTGGTCGGCGCGCTCCTCCGACGTGCGGGAGTTCCTGGCCCGCAACCAGGTGCCGTACCGCTGGTACTCGGCGGACAGCCCGGAGGGGCTGCGGCTGCTGTCGGCCGCCGGGCAGGACGGGCAGCGGCTGCCGCTCGTCATCACCGCCGACGGGTCGGTACTGGTCGAGCCGGAGGCGCCCGAGCTGGCCGCCGAGGTGGGGCTCGCGACCACGCCCACGGCCGACTTCTACGACCTTGTCGTCATCGGCGGCGGTCCGGCCGGGCTGGGCGCGGCCGTGTACGGGGCCTCGGAAGGGCTGCGGACCGTCCTCGTGGAGCGGTCGGCGACCGGCGGGCAGGCCGGGCAGAGTTCGCGGATCGAGAACTACCTCGGCTTCCCGGACGGCGTGTCCGGGGCCCAACTCACCGACCGGGCAAGGCGGCAGGCCTCGAAGTTCGGTGCCGAGATCCTCACCGCGCGGGAGGTCACGGGTCTTGAGGCCAACGGGTCGGCCCGGGTGGTGCGTTTCGCGGACGGTTCGGCGGTTGCCGCGCACGCCGTGATCCTGGCGACCGGTGTGTCGTACCGGCAGCTGGAGGCGCCCGGCACACCCGATCTGACGGGCTGCGGGGTCTACTACGGCTCGGCACTGACCGAGGCCGCGTCCTGCCAGGGGCACGATGTGTACATCGTCGGCGGCGCCAACTCGGCGGGACAGGCGGCGATGTATCTGGCCCGGGGTGCCAAGTCGGTGACCCTGCTGGTGCGCGGGCCCTCACTGGCCGCGTCGATGTCGTACTACCTGATCCAGCAGATCAACGAGGCGGAGAACATCTGCGTGCGCACCGGCACCGTCGTCGACGCGGCGCACGGCTCCGACCATCTGGAGCAGCTCACCCTGCGCGACACGGAGACCGGGGCGACCGAACTCGTCGACGCGCAGTGGATGTTCGTGTTCATCGGCGCGGCCCCGCTGACCGACTGGCTGGACGGCGCGGTGCTGCGCGACGAGCGCGGGTTCATCCTGTCCGGGCCCGACCTCACCGCGGACGGAAAGCCGCCCGCGAGCTGGGAGTTGGACCGGCCGCCGTACCACCTGGAGACCAACATTCCCGGCGTGTTCGTGGCGGGCGACGCGCGCGCCGAGTCCGCGAAACGCGTCGCGTCCGCCGTCGGAGAGGGAGCCATGGCCGTGATGCTCGTCCACCGCTACCTGGAGCAGTCATGAGCGGGCAGGTGCTGCCCTGCAGCCCGCAGGAGATCGGCACGCTGTTCCTGTTCGAGAAGCTGACGCCGGAGCAGCTCGGCAGGCTGTGCTGCGACGGGCAGGTCGAGCAGTTCGAGGCCGGGCCCGTCTACACCGAGGGCGACCCCGCCACCTGCTTCTACGTCATGATCGAGGGCACCGTGGTGCTGTCGCGCCGGGTCGGCGAGGACGACGTGGAGGTCGCGCGCACCTCGCAACGCGGGGTGTACACGGGCGCGATGCAGGCCTATATCGGGGACCGGGTGCAGCAGGTGTACCTCAACTCGATGCGGGTGACGGAGACCACGCGGTTCTTCGTGCTGCCCGCCGAGACCTTCGCGGCCATCATGAGCGAGTGGTTCCCGATGGCGGTCCATCTGCTGGAGGGGCTCTTCTTCGGCCAGAAGAGCAGCCAGTTGGCGATCAGCCAGCGTGAACGGCTGCTGGCGCTGGGCTCGTTGTCGGCCGGGCTCACGCACGAACTCAACAACCCCGCCGCCGCTGCCGTCCGGGCCACCTCGACGCTGCGGGAGCGGGTGGCGAAGATGCGGCACAAGCTGCGCGTCATCTCCTCGGGACCGTACTCGCGGGAGGACCTCGCCAACCTCATCGACATCCAGGAGCGCACGGCCGAACGGGTAGCCAAGGCACAGACGTTGAGCCCGCTGGAGGCCTCGGACCGCGAGGACCAGCTCACGGACTGGCTGGACGACCACGGCGTCATGGAGTCCTGGCAGATCGCGCCGACGTTCGTACAGGCCGGACTCGACGTCGAGTGGCTCGACCAGGTCGCGGCCGCCGTGGACGAGGAGATCCTGCCGGGCGCGATCGGCTGGCTCAACTACACGGTCGAGACAGAGCTGTTGATGACGGAGATCGAGGACTCCACGACCCGCATCTCCAACCTCGTGGGCGCCGCCAAGCAGTACTCGCAGCTGGACCGCGCGCCCTACCAGGTCGCCGATGTGCACGAACTCCTCGACAGCACACTGCTGATGCTCGGCGGCAAGGTCGGCGACCGCATCAAGGTCGTCAAGGAGTACGACCGTACGCTCCCGAAGATCCCGGCCTACCCGGCCGAGCTCAACCAGGTGTGGACGAACCTGATCGACAACGCGGTGTCCGCCATGAACAGCGCGGGCGGGGAAGGCACGTTGACGGTGCGGACGGCGCTGGTACGCGATCAGCTGATGGTGGAGTTCCGTGACACGGGGCCGGGTGTTCCGGCGGAGATCCGCAGCCGTATCTTCGATCCGTTCTTCACCACCAAGCCGGTGGGCGAGGGCACGGGCCTCGGTCTGGACATCTCCTGGCGGATCGTCGTGAACAAGCACCACGGCACGCTCCAGGTGGAGTCGGTACCGGGCGACACCCGCTTCCAGGTCCTGCTCCCCCTCACCGCCACGGACAACGAGACGCCCGAGGAGTCCGCATGAACGACATCACCGGAATCGACCCCAGTGTTCCGCCGAGCGGTGCGGGCTGCGTGGAGTGCGACGCGGCCCAGGGCTGGTGGTTCCACCTCCGGCGGTGTGCGCAGTGCGGTCACGTCGGCTGTTGCGACGACTCCCCCGCCAAGCACGCAACTGCCCACTACCAGTCCACGGGCCACCCGTTCATCCAGAGCTACGAACCGGGCGAGGACTGGTTCTGGAACTTCAGCACCTCCGAGCTGTACGACTCCGGTCCCGAGCTCGCCGCCCCGGTGAGCCACCCGAAGGACCAGCCGGTGCCGGGTCCGGCGGGACGCGTGCCGCCGAACTGGGCCGAGACACTGCGCTGAACCGGACCGCCGGGCGGGAGGTGCCTCCGCCCGGTGGCCAGGTGCGTTGTCGGTGGCGCGTGCCAGGATGGGGGCGTGTCGCAATCCGTAGCAGCAGCGCCGCTCATCGGCCGGGACGAGGAGGTCGCCCGCCTCGCCGGTGTACTGGAGCGTGCCCGCGCGGGCACGGCGGGGGCGGTGCTCATCGCCGGGGACGCGGGCGTCGGCAAGACCCGGATCCTGGACGAGCTCGCCGGACGGGCCGCCGACGCCGGGATGACCGTCCTCACCGGGCACTGCGTCGACCTCGGTGACGTGGGTCTGCCCTATCTGCCGTTCACCGAGATCCTCGGAGCGCTCGCCGGCGACGACCGCTTCGCCGCCGCCCTGGCCGCGCATCCGGCGGTCGACCGGCTGCTCGGCGCCGGCACGGACGCGGCCCGGGACGCGGGCGGCAGACTGCGCCTCTTCGAGGGCATCGCCGGGCTGCTCGCCGACCTCTCCGACATCGCTCCCCTGCTGCTGGTCCTGGAGGACCTGCACTGGGCCGACCAGTCCTCCCGCGACCTGCTCCGCTTCCTGCTCAGCCGGGGCATCCTCCAGCGCCCGGCGGGCGGCGCGCCCACCCACCGCCTGGCGGTCTTCGCGTCGTACCGCGCGGACGACCTCCACCGCCGCCATCCCCTACGGCCCCTGCTGGCCGAGTTGGTGCGGCTGCCCGCCGTGGAGCGCCTGGAGCTGCGGCCCATGGGGGACGCGGAGGTGGCCCGGCTGGTGCGCGCGCTGCGCACGGGCCCGGTGCCGGACGGCACGGTCCGCCGGATCGTCGAGCGCGCCGAGGGAAACGCCTTCTACGCCGAGGAGTTGCTCGCGGCCACCGACATGGAGGCGGGCGGGGTGCCGAGCGGTCTGGCCGACGTCCTGCTGATCCGCTTCGAGCAGCTCTCCGACACCGCCCAGCAGGTGCTGCGCACCGCCGCCGTCGCCGGGCGCCGGGTCGAGTACGACCTGCTGCGGGAGGCGGTCCAACTCCCGGAGGACGAGCTGGAGTCGGCGCTGCGGGAGGCCGTCGAGCGGCAACTTCTGGTCCCCTGGCACGGCGACACGTACTCGTTCCGGCACGCCCTCGCCCGTGAGGCGGTGTACGCCGACCTGCTGCCCGGCGAGCGCTCCCGGCTGCACGGCTCGTTCGCCCGCCTCCTCGCCGGGCGCGGCCACCCCGCCGAGAGCGCGGCCGAGCGCGCCCACCACTACCGCGAGAGCCACGACCTGGCCGAGGCCCTGGCCGCCTCCCTGGAGGCCGCCGACCACGCCCAGCGCGTGGGCGCGCCCGCCGAGGAGCTACGGCATCTCGAAACCGCCCTCGACCTGTGGCGGTCGGTCGACCCGGCGGCCCGGCCCGCCGGCGAGGGCATCGACAGCGTGACCCTCACCCTGCGGGCCTCCGCAGCGGCGGCGCACGCCGGGGACGCGCACCGCGCGGTCTCCCTCACCCGGTCCGCGCTCGCCGGGATCGGCCAGGACACGGACGCCGAGCTGGCCGCCCGGGTCCGCTACACACTGGCCGGCAACCTCATGGACGTCGACAGCCTCACCGCGGCGTTCGCCTACAGCAGCGAGGCTCTCGCGATGATCCCCGCCGAACCGCCCTCGCGGACCTGGGTGTGGGCGGCGGCCACCCATGTGCTGACAGCACGTCAGGTCGGTGAGAACGAGATCGCCCTGCGGGTCGCCCGGCAGGCCCTGCGCACGGCCGAGGAACTCCAGCTGGTCGACGCCCGGGCCGATCTCCTGATCTCGCTGGCCACGCTCGAAAAAGGCGGCCGGCGCACGAAGGAGGGCCGCGAGCGGCTCGCCCAGGCCCGCGAGCTGGCCCGGCAGGCCGGGCACGCGCCCGTGGAGATGCGCGCCCTGTTCCATCTGGCCATCGGCAACTTCGAGTCCGGGCACCTGGAGGAGTCCCTGCCCTGGCTCACCGAGGGACTGGACCGGGCCCGTCGCGCCGGACTGCTGTCCTCGCCGTACCCGCTGGAGATGCGCTACCTCCAACTCCTGGTGCTGTACACACTCGGACGCTGGGACGAGTGCGAGAAGGCCGCCACGAGCGATGCGAAGGTGTTGCCGCGGATGGGCGGTTTCACCATGGGACCCGCGCTGTATGTGGCGCTGGCGCGCGGCGACTTGAAGGCCGCCGACCGGGCACGTGCCCTGCTGGAGGGGCCGTTCGACTGGATGGCGGCCATGGTGGCGGGCATCGTACTGACCGACGCGGGCGGCTTCCGGGACGACCCGGAGGCGGCCGTGGAGGCGATGCGCGCGGCGGTCGCGGCGCTCACCGACGATTCCGGCCGGCGTCCCGACCTCACGGTCCGGCTCGCCGCCCTCGCCCTCGCCCCGGTCGCCGACCGGGCCGCCGCGCTGCGGCTGACGGGCGAGGAGGCGGGGATGCGCCGCTGGACGGAGACCGCGACGGAACTCGTAGAACTGGCACGGGCCGTGGCGCAGGAGGGCGACGGCCACCGGCCGCAGGGGCCGGAAGGAATGGCCTGGCTGGCCCGCGCCGAGGCGGAGTGGACGCGGGCGGCCACGGGACCGGACGCGGCGGCCTGGGAGAAGGCGGTGACCGCGTTCGACTGCGGCGATGTCTACGAACGGGCGCGCTGCCGATTCCGGTTCGCCGAAGCCCTGTTGGCGGCCGACCGGCGCGAGGAGGCCGCCGCCCAGGCGCGTGCGGCCCGGGAGACGGCTGTCCTGCTCGGTGCCGCGCCCCTGCTCGCCCGGCTGGACACGCTCGTCCGCCGTGGCCGCCTCGGCGACCCGGCAGCGGACGGCGGGGAGCGCCCCTCGCCGCTGACGGCCCGCGAGCAGGACGTGCTGCGGCTGCTCGCGCTCGGCCGCAGCAACCGCCAGATCGGCGAGGAGCTGTTCATCACCGGCAAGACGGCGAGCGTCCATGTCTCCAACATCCTCGCGAAGCTGGGCGCCGCGAGCCGTACGGAGGCGGTGGCGATCGCCTACCGGCAGGGTCTGATCACCCCGGAGGCGACGGCGTCCGGCTGAGGTTCACCGGCCGCAGTCGAGACCGGCGAGGTCGACCGCGTCGGCCATGGCCTGCATCCCCTTGTCGTTGGGGTGCAGATGGTCGCCGCTGTCGAAGAAGGGCAGCATCCTTTCCTGGTCGTAGGGGCTGCGGAGGATGTGGTCGAAGTCGGTGACGGCGTCGAACTCCCCGCTGTCCTTGACGAATTGGTTCACCTCCTGGCGTACCGCCTCGCCCGCCCGGTCCCATTCGGACCAGCCCTCGTACGGTCCGACCGTGGCGCCCACGACACACTTCCCGGCGGCGTGCGCCCGGGCGATGATCTCGCGGTAGCCGGCGATCAGGTCCTGGGCGGTGACACCGCTGTGGGCCTTGATGTCGTTGACCCCTTCGAACAGGAACACCGTGCGGACGCCGGGCTGCGACAGGACGTCCCGCTGCAGCCGGTTGAGGGCGCTCTGCCCGGCGCCGTCCGAGAGCACCTTGTTGCCGGAGATCCCTTCGTTCGCCACTCCCTTGACTCCCGTGCCGGCTCGCTGGAGCCGTCGGGCCAGATAGTCGGGCCAGCGCCGGTTCTGGTCCGTCGTGGACGCCCAGCCGTCCGTGATGGAGTCGCCCAGAGCAACCATGGCACCGGTGTCCGTGCCCGTCCGTACGGTGACGGCGTCGAGGTAATACCAGGAGCCGATGGTGTCGGTCCAGGCGGTACCGCTCTCCTCGGAGGTGTGGTCGCCCTGAGTCGCGTACGACGTCTGCATGGCCAGTCCGTGACCGGTCGCCGGGCCCGCCGCGTCCGGGCTGTGGATGCTCACCACCAGGTTGGTGGCGGCGGGCAGTGCGCCGGTCAGCGGGTCGCTGTACACGGTCGCCCCGGCGGGGACGGTGACCGACCGTCCGCCGCCGAAGGTGAGTCGCCGGTTGGAACGGGGCACCAGCGCGGCGCCCTCCTTCTGCACGCCCGCGTAGACGCTGTCGAAGGTCACCGGCCGGTCGCCGAAGGCGTTGGAGAGCCGGATCCGCAGTTCGCCGCCCGCGACACTGGTGTGCACGATCAGGCGGTAGCTACGGCCGGCCACTCCGTCGCCCATGCGGTCGGCGCTCGCGCCCCAGGTGACCACGGTGTGCGAACCGCCCGAGGCCGTCCCTGCCGTCGCTGCCGCAGGGGCGGTGGGCTCCGACCGTGCCTGTGCGGGCACGGTCAGGAGAGCCACGGCCATCATCAGGAGAGCCAGCCCACGGCTTAACCGTGCCCGTCGGGCCGTCACCGGGCGAAGTCCCGCAGCGTGACGGACGCGCCCGGTGTCAGCCGCACCGTCTGCGTGCTGGTGCCGAAGGCCACCGTGGTGGTCCGGCCGTTGATGCTGCGGATCTTCACCTCTGTCGGCTTCCCGTTCTTCCAGTGGAGGTCCACGACGAAGCCGCCGCGGGCACCGACACCGGTGACGGACCCGGACGCGGCCCACGCGTCGGGGAGGGCGGGGAGGAGTTCCAGATGCCCGGGGCGGGAGTAGAGGAGCATCTCGATCATCGCGGCGGGGGTGCCGAAGTTGGCCTCGATCTGGAAAATGCCGCGGCCCACCTCGACCTGGTAGATGTCGAAGAGGTTGGAGGCGGTGCCGTTGCTGCCGTCGGTCGACGGGCGGAGGTTGTTGACGACCAGCTGGTAGGCCTTCTCGGCGTTCTTGAGCCGCGACCAGCACAGGCTGCGCCAGGCGTTGGCCCAGCCGAAGCTGTCCATGCCCCGGGCGGTGAGCAGGGCGGTGGTGCCGTCGACGATGTCCTTCGGGGTGGAGCTGTCGGGGCGGATGCGGTCGCCGGGGAAGAGTCCGATGAGCGGTGACAGGTGCCGGTGGGTGGTCTCCCCGAGGTTGTCCGGGGACATCCACTCCTCCAGCCAGCCCGTCTTGGGGCTGACCACCGGGAGGTACAGCTTCTTGCGAAGTCCCGCGATCGTGCCCGCGTAGCCGGTGTCCTTCTTCAACTCGGCTGCCGCGACGCAGTAGTTGCCGAACAGCGCCCACACCAGTTCCTGGGCGTAGGTGATGCCCTTCGCGTCGAGCGGACCCTGCTCGGGCGACCAGTCGCTGTCGGCGATGAGCACCTCCTTCGAGCTGCCGGGCAGGGTCGTGGTGAGCAGCCGTGCCTCCCAGAACTCGACGGCACCTTTGAGGAGCGGGTAGATCTTCGCGAGGTGGGCGCGTGAGCCCGTGAACTCGTAGTGCTCCCAGAGGGTGTTGCTCAGCCAGGCGTTGCCGGCCGGGTGCCACCACCAGCCTCCGCCGCCGTAGGGGTTGGTGGAGATGGCGACGGTCCAACCGGCGTTCTTCCCGCTGGAGTTGCGGTAGCGGTTGCGGGAGTCGTTGAAGAGTCTGCGGGTGACGTCGGTCCAGTCGGGGAGCTGGGCGACGCAGTAGTCGGTGAACGCGTCGAAGCACTGGGAGAGTCCGGCGCGGTCGGCCATCCAGTAGTTCATCTGGATGTTGATGTCGGTGTGGTAATCCCCCATCCAGTCGGGGTCGTTGCCGTCGAGCCAGTTCCCCTGGAGGCCCATCGGCAGACTCCCCCGGGAACCGGCGATCATCAGATACCGGCCGAACTGGAGGTAGGAGGCCTCGAGTTCGGGGTCGGGCTCGCCGTCGCGGGCGCGGGCCTGGATGCGCTCCCAGGTGTCCAGGGCGCGCTGGTCGGCGGACGAGGTGCCGAGCGAGATGCCCAGCTGCCCGAACAGCGCGCCGTGGTCGGCGACATGGGTGCCCAGCAGGGTGGCCGCCGTGTGCTTGGCGGCCGCGCTCACTTTGGTGCGGGCCAGCATCTGCGGGTCGAGGGACGGATCGCGGTAGTGGGCCGCCGCGTTGGGCGCGTAGTTCGTGCCGCCGCTCAGCACGACGGTGACGTTCTTGCAGCCGGAGAACGCGACGCGCGTGCCGTTCACGGTGACGCTGCCGCCGCTGCCGTACGCGGTGACGGCGGCGCCGTAGCGCAGGCCGTTGGCCAGAGTGCCGCCGAACGAGCGGGCGTCCGTGGCCGGTTCGCCGTGCGTACCCGCCAGGTCGACGGTGCCGGTGTAGCGTCCGCCGCCGTTCTGCGTGAAGTGCAGGACGATCACGTCGTCGGGGCGGCTGGCGAACAGCTGCCGCTGGTACGTCACTCCGGAGCAGACGTACGAGGTGGTCGCCACGCCCTGTTCCAGGTCGAGGGTGCGGCGGTAGCCGGAGACCGCGCCCAGGTCGTGGTCGGGGATGTCGACGGTGAGCCGGGCCAGCAGGGTGAGGGAGCCGAAGTCGGCGCGGCCGTAGGGGAACTGGCCGTCCGAGTCGAGGGTGTCGTTGAGGCCGCCGGTCCACATGGTGGCGTCGGTGACGAGGAGGACCTCGTGGCCGGGGTCGTTGCTCGCGAGGGCGCCGAGGCGGCCGTTGCCGACGGGGAGGCCCTGTTCGATCATCGAGTTGTCGTCGGCGGGGGCCTGCCACCACAGGGTGTTGCGTGAAGTGCCGCCGCTGTACGCGGTGTTGGCGGGCCGCTCGGGTGCGGCGGAGGCGGTGAAGGCGGGCAGGCCGGCGAGGGCGCCGGTGGCCGCGGCGAGGGCGAGCAGATTGCGTCTGGGCAGGTCGGGCAGTGCACTGGACATGATGGGTCTCCGCAAAGGTCGGCTCAGGAGGAGGACTTGGGCACGTCGATCCGGTCGATGTCCGGTGCGTAGCTCGAACCGCTGTCGAAGGTGATGGTGTTGGCGCCCGCCTTCAATGTGACCGGCACGCTGACCGATCCGACGGTCCCCCAGTCGCCGGTGGACGGGAACTTGTGGCTGGTGGCGCCGTTGCCGTTCGCGGAGATGGCCACCGAGCGGGAGTCGCCGCTGACATAGGCGATCTTCACCTGGTAGGTGCCTGCCTTGGCGGCGACGATGTTGTTGTAGGTGAGCTTGCCGCCGAGGTAGAGGTTGCCGACCTTGTGGGCGCCGGAACAGGCCGAGCAGTCGGCGATGTTGGCGTTGCCGCTGAGGGTGTTGGTGGTGGCCTCGGCCTCGTAGGCGGTCGAGGTGACGGCGCTGCCGTGCGGGGTGACGGTGAAGAGGCGGGAGCCGTGGGCGGGCAGGGCCTGGGTCACCTTGTTGGTGTAGGAGCCGAGGTCCTCGTGGTTCCAGAGGTCACGGACGTCGGCCTTGCCGGTGAATCCGAGGGCCGTCCAGTTCGCGGAGACGGCGGCCGGAGCACTGCCGAGGTTGAACAGGGCGACGGTGTAGGTGCCGTCGGGGTTCTTGGCGGCCCACACCTGCTGGGCGTCGGACGGGGTGACGGGGCGGGCGGGCGGCGCGTCGCTCTGGTCTACGGCGATGACCTCACGGTTGGTGAGGAGGGAGAGGCCGTAGTCGTCGAGCCGGGTGAGGTCGTCGCCGGTGAAGAGCGGGGACTTGGCGACGGCCCAGAGGGTGGCGTAGCTCTGGCGTTCCGCCTTGGTCAGGCCGTCCATCGCGCCGTTGCCGACGTCGAGGGAGTCGAGGTCGTTCCAGCCGCCGGGGCCCGCCTGACCGGTCCACGCGGGGGCGTCGTCCCAGCGGTCGTCGACCGAGTTCTCCCAGCTGACAAGGGTGTTGCAGTAGCACTCGACGTCGGTGTCGATGCGCCAGCCGTTGGAGTACTTCTTCCAGTCGGCGGCGTGCCCGTAGTCCAGGGACCAGGAGAGTTCCAGGTGGATGGGGCGTCCGGTGGCGGTGATGGCCTTGTTCCAGGCGGCCACGTCGGCAACGTTGTCGTATTGATCACCGCTCTTGCCCGAACCGGGGCCGACACCGTCCAGCTTGAGGAAGTCGTAGCCCCAGCCGGCGATCAACTGGGCCTGGGAGTCGATGTACTTCTGGGCGCAGGGCCGCGAGAAGTCGATCTTGTACGCGCTGTCCCAGCCGTTGGTGGTGCGCAGGTCGCCGTAGACGATGTCGGCGGTGGTGCAGCCGTCGGCGTTCCAGACGGGCGTCTTCCCGTCGCCGTAGGCCCCCTTCTCCAGGCCCGCGGGCAGGTAGATGCCGGCCTTGAGGCCCTTGGAGTGGATGCGGTCCGCCACCGCCTTCATGCCGCTAGGGAAGCGGACCGGGTCGGCCTTCTGGCGTCCGTACTCGTCGAATCCGGACTTCCAGGTCTTGTCCATCCACCAGCCGGCGTCGATGTTGACGTGGTCGTAACCGTACTTCTTCAGCTTGCTCGCGAGCGCGTCGGTCTGCTTGTTGACGTTCGCCTCGGTGAGGTAGCTGTAGTCGCCGTCCGGGTTGAGACCGGGGTACTTGGACGACTGCATGCTCCAACTCGACCAGCCCATATAGGGCTTGGCCGCGACGGCCGGCGCGGTGTCCGCGTGCGCGGTGGGAAGGTGGGTGGCGAAGCCGGCGGTGAGGGCCAGGACCACCATGGCTCTCAGGGCGCGAACGGGCGTGAGGGAGTACATCGTTGGGCTCCTCGTGCGGGTCGGAGGGTGATCGTGCGGGCTAGTCGGCGGCTCGGATGAAGGACTGGATCGCGGTGGCGGCGGCCCCGCGCGCCCACTCGTCGAAGGGCAGCGGGCGGGTGCGTACGTCGCAGCGGGCGGCGGAGCCGAAGGCGGCCTCGGCGAAGGAGTCCCGGATCTGCTCGGCGAACAGGTCGTAGGCGGCGAGGCCTTCGCCGGAGATGATCACGCGTTCGGGGCCGAGCAGGTTGGCCACGGTCGCGATGCCCCGGCCGATCGCCTCCCCGGCCCGCGCGTAGACCTCGCGGGCTCCGGCGTCGCCCCGGTGGGCGAGGGCAACGGCCTCTGAAGTGTCGGCGACCTGAACCCCCGTCACCTCGCGGACCCGGGCGACGATCGCGGCGTCCCCGGCGATCGACTCGACGCAGCCGCGGTTGCCGCAGTGGCAGCGGGGCCCGGCGGGATCGACGACGACATGGCCGATCTCGCCCGCGACACCGTGGGCGCCGGCGACGACCCGGCCGTGCACGACCAGTCCGCAGCCGATGCCCGCGCCGACGGTCACCACAGCGAAGTCCGTGAGGCCGGCGCCGGCGCCGAACCACTGCTCGGCGACGGTCAGCGCGCGCACGTCGTTGTCGACGGTGACGGGCAACCCCGTGGTCATGGCGGCCAGTTCGGCGAGCGGTACGTCCCGCCACTCCAGGAACGGCGAGTAGCGGACAACCCCTTCGCCGCGGTCCACGTCGCCGGAGACCGCGAGGCCGAGGCCGACCACCTGAATGCCCAACTCGTCCGCCTCGGTGCGGAGTTCCTGGGCCAGGTCCGAGATCGAGGCCAGCACCTCCCGGGGGTCGCGGTCGCTCAGCGGCACATGGCGGGCGACCCGGATGCGGCAGCACAGGTCGGTGAGGACGCCGATGATCTCGTCGCCGGTCACCTTGACCCCGATGAACAGCGCGCGCCCGCCGTCGACCCGGACGAGGTTCGCGGGCCGTCCCAGTGCCGGGGGCGCGTCCTCGTCGGCGCCCTCCGTCAGATACCCCGCCTCGATCAGCGGCCGGACCGCCTTGGTCACGGCCGCAGCCGACAGCCCGGCCCGGCGGGCCACCTCGAGTCGGGTGAGGGGGCCGTGGGACAGCACGGTCGTGAACACCTGTGAGGCGGCCGGCGTGTGGGCCGGGAACGACTCGGTGTGGGGGATCGAGCGCATGGCCGGAACCTAGATGCCTTCTTTTCCGTCGTCAATGAAAGAAGCAGGATTCGTCCGGTCCAAGTTGACGGCAGGTCTAACGGAACTGCCCACGGCCGGAGTCGCGTTGTCAGTGCCGGGCGGCACAATCGCCGTATGACGACGATCGATTGGTCCGAGCTGACCCACGCCTACGGCAGCGCCGAGGACATCCCCGGCCTGTTCGCGCGCCTCGGCGGCTCCGAGGACGACGCGGTGTGGCAGGAGTTGTGGGGTTCCCTGTGTCATCAGGGGTCGGTGTACGAGGCGAGCTGGGCGGCGATGCCCGTGCTTGTCGACATCGCGCTGGAGCGGGCACCGGGCGGGCCGATACAGGCGGTCACCATGGCCGGGCTGATCACCACGGACCCGGACGAGGACTGTCACAAGCGCTACGCGCGCGAAATAGGCCAACTGCTCGACGTCGCACGCCGGTTGCGCGCAGACCCGACGCAGGACGCGCACACCTTCGTCTATCTGCAGATGGCCGTGCTCGCCTTCGAGGGCGGCGAGGTGTGGGCCGAGGCTTTGGAGGGTGTGAACAGCGAGGAGTACGACCTCGAATGCCCCGAGTGCGAGGAGGGCCTGTACGTCGCGTTCGGTTCGTACGGCATCTTCACCTCGGCCGGCGACTACGTGACCGGCCCGGGCAAGGAGAACACCGAGGGCCGGACGGAGTTGATACCGGCCACGCCCGGCGCACTCGACAGCATCGGTGCGCGGCTGCACGGCGAGGCGGTCGAGTGCGGGCAGACGGAGGTCGCGACGGCGTTGACGTATGTGTTCGGGAAGGCGAGTTGCCCTTCCTGCGAGGCCGTGTTCACGGTGTCCGAGGAGATCGAGAAGCAGTGGATCTGAGGCCGGACATCCGGGTGCCCCGTTCGTGGCGGGACACCCGGAGAGTCATCAGCGCCTGGCCGCGGGGGTGTTGGCGACCGTGACGTTCACGGCGGCCCAGGCCTTGTCGACGGTCTGGTACGCCGCGCTGTTCGCGCCGTAGAGGTCCGCCGCCGCCTTCAGCGTGGCGAGGCGCGCGTCGTGGAAGTCGGTGGTCGACACCATGTAGCGGGTGAGCGCGCGGTAGAAGATCGCGGTGGCCTT
>Ga0307511_10000715_pt1 | contig 35373 bp, 38 predicted proteins | sample 13_EM_MG_FD_200266 | JGI IMG/M metagenome (GOLD analysis project Ga0307511, IMG submission 200266) | Populus trichocarpa ectomycorrhiza microbial communities from riparian zone in the Pacific Northwest, United States - 13_EM | ecosystem: Host-associated > Plants > Roots > Unclassified | place... | reverse complement strand
GTGTTGGTGGCTACACGCCGCCTTCCGTCGTTCCAGGGTTACTCTCGTAACGGCCACGGGTGGCAGTGGCGCCCATGACAAGCGTGGCCGCCCATCTGGGGGGTCATATGCTAAAATATCATGGCTTACATGCGAAAGTGGCAACTGTTAGACTTGCTGGTGCCGACCGAGAGGTGGGAAGGTTGCTTTGAAGAATGGTCGGGCAACTTCTCGTTCTCGGATTATCCCGTGACCCATTGGAACAGTGCTCGATTGCCTCGGGACTGGCCGAGCCAATCCGACCGCCCCCCTTTCATCCCACAACCGGGGGCCCTTCAGATATCAGCGCAGGACGATCCAAGCACGGCATATTCCAGTTCGTTAACCATCCAGCCCTGGTGACGTACGAAACCAAGTCTGATCAGGAAACGCACTCTGACTCTCGCGAGAAGAGCGCTGGTGGAGCCGAAAACCGCCTTGACCAGTACGATGCTCGCTTCGTGATATCCACAGCCCGGTGCCAACTTTCAGCGAGAACAAAGCACATTCCATCATTTACGCCGTCGGGACTTGACTTCTATATCCTAGAGCTAATGTAGCCGTAAAAAACGGTGCGGCGTGTAGCGTGCGGAGATTGAACTAGAATCTGACCCTGGCACCTATAGCGGAACGCTACGTTGACACCAGTCAGTATCTTTTCCGCAACATACCCAGGTACTCCGTTCGTCACCGGGAACGACGGAGTATTCTTACTATCACCCCGATTCCGAGGGTTTCCATCCACATTTCTGGGTCTCTCTTGAAGGAATGGTTCGAAATTCAGCGCGAAATCACCCTTGCTTCCGTGGAGTTCAATCTTGTAATATTGCCTATGGTGCGTGGTACAACAAATGAGACAAAGCCCTACCTTCACTTCGTTTCTTACGGAAACTGATCGATAGAGCGATAACACACTCACGGAATGTCACCCCGCTGGTAGGTTTGGACCAGGCCGGCCAGCTGGAAAGGTAAAGCTAAAGTTAAACTGGCCCCCATGAAGTGGCTCGGCGAGGCACGAGGGCGTCACTCTATTTGCCGATAAGCATACTTCCATCTGGGTTTCACATTCCATTTGAATCCATCCACAACTTCGGAACACCACGCTCTGTACATCGATATTGAGTACTTGAGTACCTGAGAGGGCGAAAATATATCAAGAAGCTTACTGAGTATCTCGTCGGGTCTTCGGTTCACCTGCCGATCACATTTCATCTTTGGCCAAAACCGTCAGGGTTCCCCTCCCTGGACTAATTGTCCAGTTGCGTCAATGTGAGGCACCACGACCCTTGATGCTCTTGAGCCCACCACTTCGATTGCCCAATGATGTATGATGGGGCACTTCCATTCGCAGGCTGATCAGTGGGGGTGGCGACGTTGGCACTCCCTGGTTCGTCTATAAGAGTTGGCGTCAGCACATAGGACTTTTTCTAACCCCCAGACTGCAGCCCCTCCCGCCTCGACCCGCAGCATGCAACAGGCTTACCAATTTACCTCGAACGATGCCGACATCGTCCTCCGTACACCTGAGCCCAAACTCTTCCGAGCTCACAAGAGCATTCTATCAATCGCGTCGTCGGTATTCAGAGACATGCTGGCGGTCCCGCAGTCACCGCCAGAGTCGACCAAGGAAGGTGAATGGGGACTCCCAGTCGTCGATGTACACGATTCCGCTGGGGACCTCGAGGTTCTCCTCCGAATGATTTATCCCGTCGCGTTCCCCCCGATCACCAACCTTGATTCCCTCTCTAACGCCTTCGCTATCCTCGACAAATACCACACCGAGGGACTGCAAGAGCGGCTCAAACCCCTTCTCATCTCTTCTACTTTCCTCTCCACCGACCCCATGCGCGTCTACGCAATCGCATGCCGCTGGGGGTTTAAGACAGAAGCGGCGATAGCCGCTCCCTATGCCTCGGCGATCGGAATCTCCAAATTCACCTGCGTGGACGACATGCGATATATCTCGGGCCTTGACTACCACCGTATAGCGCTCCTTGCCCAGGAGCGCAGAGAAATTGGCCGAGGAGAAGTCCTCAACAAACCCGCCACGTGCAAGTATTGCCCACAATCCTTCTACGATAACTTCCGGCCTAGGCTCGTGGAGAGGCTGTTGGTTGGGAATGAGATGTTCCACGATTTCGGAGCGTGTATGGAGGTGTGCTTTGACGTGGTGAAGGAGACGGAAACCAAGTATGGAATAGCGAGTTGCACGCACGGGAGGTCTCATCTCGAGCAGTTTGTGATTTCGCTGGCGAAATCCTTGCAGAACATACCCACCAGCCGGAATGCGGTTGCGTGACTGTTCGGTCGAAGACTGTGACCGCTTCGTGATATCTAGTTCGTCCCATCTTCTTTTCCTTCCCCGATTGTAACTTATCTTGTACGCGTGTGTTCTACACTTTGTCATGTAATTCTCTTGGTTTCTATTCATTGCGCCTCCATCTCGCTGTCTCACTCATATGTATCAGTGTAAACGACAACCAATGGCATCGCAACGTATTTCCCACCAGCTAAACCCGGTGTAATTACGGATCAACTTATTCAAGTTGAGGGTGCAACTTAAAGAAGCAAAAAAAAAAAAAGCGTGAGTGTAAGGTTGAGAAAAGGCGAGAATAAGTGAGGAAGCGAGAGAAAAAGGTGGTCTGCAGTTGCGCTGATGCATGTGAAGATTTCAGACGGTGGCAATGTCCCACGATCTTATGACTTCAGATCGTGAATCAAGGTCGCGGGCGTGACTTTGGGCTCCTGTGCTTTTGCCACGCGGCCTCCTTCCGCGACTACTGGATTGCACCCGGAGAGCTCGTATACTGGAATCCGGATCTCGGATTTCGATGTTCGGGGATGAGCGTGGGTAGTATGTGGGGTTCCGGAGGTCCTCAGTATACACAAGCGACCCGAGAGTGCCATTCGCGTACTGCGATTTCCAGTGACCCCTCGCGTAATCTCCGGCGAAGCATTTCTCTGGGGCCGAGGCCTTGAGGCCGGGCGCATGCATTCTGTCCCTCGTCGCGTGCCGTAAGTAGCCGCTGTCCCCGTGACCGACTAGTCTACAAAACCCCGCCACACTTTTGACCTGGGGTTATCCATCGTTCACCATGAGTTCCGACAAAGCCTACGATTTCGACGACGCAGATATCATCATTCGTACCCCTCGGTCAAAGGGTTTCCGCGTTCACAGGAGCATACTCTCCGTCGCGTCGCCAGTTCTTCGGGATCTCGTGACGGAAGTTCCAAAACTCTCTTCAGAGGATGAAGACAAGGGTGCGCTCCCGGAGATCGACGTGGAAGATTCTCCCGAAGACATGGACCTCTTCCTGCGCCTCATCTACCCCGTTGTCATGCCTCCAAAGTTCGAAGACTTCGATTCTTTGTCGAGAGCCTTCACCATCCTCCAGAAATACCAGGTTGAAGGAGTCCAAGAACTCTTGAAACCGATCCTCACATCATCTCCTTTCCTTACCTCCGATCCGATTCGCGTGTACGCGATGGCGTGTCGTTTGGGCTTCAGAGAGGAAGCAGAAATAGCTGCCCCACTCGCTGTCACCGGAGATTTCACAACCACGATTCGCGCGGAAGACCTTCGCAGGATGAGTGGCGTGGATTACCACCGCCTCGTGGTCCTCTCCAAGGAGCGGGTCAAGAAAAGCAAGAGCGATATCTTCTCCGCCCCCCTCCAATGCACCAACTGCCCTCAAGCCTTCTACAACCTCTTCCGCCAGAAGCTCTCGGAAAAGTTACCCACGGACGATGGGCAGAAGTTCTACGACACCATGGATTGTTTAGAGATTTGCTTCACCGTTTCCAAAGAATGCGGAGCGTACAATTGCTCTGGGGCTGGCGGGAACGTCCACTTCGAGAAGTTTGTCTTTGCGCTGGTGAAGGAGTTGCAGAAGCCTCCGTCCTGCGTTTACTAATCGCAAACACCGTGAGTGATTTACTCCTTCTACCAGGCGGTGCTGTTCAACTGACGTTTCCCAGCGTACGCCGCCGGTGGTGACAACAGAGGTGTGAGTGGGTCGCCGTCGTGAGGTCATATATGGTATGGTGGCCACAGTACGCCACCCCTGTGTCTGACCAGTAGCATTGTAAAGGCACTTTGGACATCCGTGTAACACAATATTCATGTTCTCAAGTTTCGTTCGTTCCGATCATTTTTGACATAACTTCCGACATATCTTCAATTGCGATGACCACGCGCGTCCCGCTACTGTATATCGCTTTCCTTTTTGAGCGCGGGAAGCTCCCGTTGCACACACAGGTCAGCAGCCTCGCTCCCAGTGTTCGCATTTCTTACTCGCGCACCGAGGTTTGTGAACTTATCTTATTCATACTCTCATTCCCCTTCTTACCTCGTGACTAGACTATATATCTCGTCTATTGAGGTCAGCCAATACACGAGTGTTCGCATTTATTACTCGCGCACTGAGACTATGCATCTCGTCTATCTAGACAACTCCCACACGCTCGCTTTAACGTTCCGGCTCACAACGTGTGCTGTGTCCTTCGTTTTTCTCGGACATCGGTTTTTGGAGGTGTTGCAACCGTGGGAGCTTTTACAAATATCAGCAACAGCGCCCAGCAGAGCGGACACAGAAAATTTGGCCCCCCTGACCCCCACCACACTTTGCCACCAACACTTTACGTACCCAGGTCTAGGTATAATGTCCAGATACCAGTTCACAGCAGGCGACGCCGACATCATCCTTCGCACCACACGGTGTGCCGTCCCACACGAGTTCCGTGTTCACAAAACCATCCTCTCCATCGCATCGCCTGTGTTCAAGGACATGTTCGACATTCCGCAACCTATCTTACCAAAGACTCTCGCAGGGGTTACCATACCGGTAATTGACCTGGACGATACTCCGGAGGACCTGTATAATTTCTTACGCATGATCTACCCCTTCGGATACCCCGCAACACCCACCCTCGACGCGATATCACGCGCCCTCGTCATATTCGACAAGTATCAGGTGCTAGGCGCATCGCTGTGCCCCCTCAGGTCTCTGCTTGTATCCCCCTCGTTCCTCAAGAGCGACCCGGTTCGAGTATATTCCATTGCATGTAGCTGGAAGTTCAAAGAGGAAGCAGATCTGGCCGCTCCTTACACCACCTCTTGCGACATCTTGGCCTCTATTCGCGAGGAAGACGTTCGACGGATGACGAGTATGGAGTACCACCGTATCCTCATCCTTGGCAGGGAGCGGCAATCGAAAGGCCAGAACTATATCCGCAATGTCCCCGTAGTCTGCAGTGGTTGTCACAACTACAAGAGATTCTACGCCGAATTCCGGCAGAGGCTTTCGGAGGATTTTAGCGTCGATTACAAAACCTTCTATGATCGTGGACAATGCGTTCTCCGCTGCTTTGAGATTGCGATGGAGATAGAGGAGGAAATGGGCCCAACGGGATGTGGTGGGGGGCGAGATTCTCACCTGGGGACGTTCATTTATTTTCTGGCGGACAGGCTGAGTGGTCAGTACGAGGGCCACTAAAGCCTCGTTTGATCGAAGGTATCGTCTTGTCCGTTCCTCGATATATTCTGCATACTGAACCCAGACCAGATGGGGTCGTAACCCACACTCAGAGACTTTGCGGAAATGAGAATTATCTATCCTGTGTTGATGTCTCACTCTTTTTGTATGTTTCTTTCCCGCTAATCCATTCGACTACGGTGATTGCTTCCACTTCGAACGGCATGTAGTTGTAAACACCGATTCCGCTACAGAAACATTCTTCTAATTCGCCCCCTGTTACTTCTTTTACTTTGAAAGTATGCGGAACGTTCAATGCAACGCGATGAATACCCACCTGTCAGTGATCTCGTGTTTTGTATATCACGTGATTAGAATGAGTAAGCGTGAGAATCTCGATCGAGGAGCTGTACAGTTCCAGCCACTGTCTGTCATACTAGGCACGCCGAGGCCCCGCATCATTACGTACCCCCCCCCCCTCCCGGAATCCGTCGATTTACAGGACAAGATGGTGAGGATTCCCCCACAATCCCAGAAGTTCTCACTCCAATCCCAGCTCTAGACAAAGCGCACACGAAAAGTCGGCGTGACCGGAAAGTACGGCACTGTGAGCACCCGTCTTTTGGGGGTCTGTGTCCGCGGTTCATGGACTAAGGACCTCGTAGCGTTACGGTGCTTCTCTGCGCAAGCAAGTTAAAAAGGTGTGTTTAGTCAATACAGTGCCGTTCCGGTTTCTGACTGCGTGGTTAGATGGAGATTACCCAACATGCGCGGTATACGTGTACCTTCTGCGGCAAGGCATGTTGATAATCGCCAATTACCATCTCGCGGGTTGTGTTTACCGTTGCCTTTTAGGACTCCGTGAAGAGGATAGCCGTTGGCATCTGGTCGTGTAAGGCGTGCAAGAAGACCATCGCTGGTGGCGCTTGGACAGTGTCGACAACCGCTGCCGCTACGGTTCGCAGGTATGTTGGGAGGGACTGTAGATTTTCTAGGTCTACTTAACACCGTCCAATTACAGTACGGTTCGTCGTCTGCGGGAAATTACAGAGGCTTAGACAACCTTTCTAGTTCCATCATCTGTTCTCTACCACGCATTGTTCATATGTCATTCTGAAATCCAATCCAAGCACCTCGTGATGTGTGTACACTTGTGATTTGATTTCTTCTGTGGGCAGCACTTGGGCATGGTAAATATCTCCGAGTCCAACACAACTCGAAGGGCGAAACGGTGACCCTCCCCTAATTCCCAGGGGTCTTATCAGCACTTTCTGTCTTCCACGACGATGGCCTCAGGTAGATTGACGATCCCCATACGGCCGGCCGCCCCTCCTATAGCCCATCCCACGCCACACATTCATCGACATAACCTCCATGGTCTATCTGACAATGCCAACGATCAAAGTCAACGCTTCGCCCGCGACATCGAGCGGAAAGTCGTGGGTCCGATGCCTCCAGATATCTTCCTCGAAGAGTTCCTTCCGTGCCCATCCAGCGTTCCTCCGTTCGAAGGCGTAACATTCTCTATGGTCCCTGAGGAACCAACCAAAGCATCTGCGATCTCCGCCAAATTAGTGGGTACAGGGGTCTTTCATTGCACCTCCATTCACCTCCCAGTCCCACTTAGAGAGATGCCCTGAATAAGGTCCTCGCGGAGTCAGGCCAATCTCTCGCCTTCTATGACACCTCGAACCGGCTGGGATCTCCTGGCCAAGTCCGGATCTCAAAACCCGACCTCGGCATGTTCCGTGTGGATGACGCGAACAAGGGGAATCTCAAGGACACCCACAAACCCGTCAAGGGTGATGCCCCAGGAGAATACGTCTACACGGCTCACATGGGCGAGGTCTATATGTTCGTTGAGGTGAAGACGTCTGGTGATCTGGATCCCTTCACCGATCCGCCTGGCGACGATACCCCGCCTGAATACCGGTTCACAATTGACACAGAGCAGCATTACCCGAGCGACAGTATTGCGAGGTACAGAGTCTCAGCCCTCGGTCAGAACGCCCACTACGCTCACATCGTCCAGACTCGTCAGTTTCGAACCTGTGTCTACTCGATATCCGTCGCCGGCACGACCGCTCGTCTGTTACGTGGGACCGGGCAGGTGTTATAGTCACCGAGTCGTTCGACTACAGGTCCGAACCGGAGATCCTCATCGGGTTTATTTGGAGGTTTGCCAAGGCCACGAACGAGCAACGCGGTTTCGACGGTTCGGCCTTCGCTGTAAGTTGCGTCGAGAAGAGGCAACAGTTTGTCAATGCGATCAAGAAGCACGTTGGAGAGCAACTCCCTGAGCTGAGTGGCGACGAGATCGAGGAGGAGGCGAACAAGCATTTCTGGCCCGGTGCTATCACCCGTCTTACTGGAGGGGGTGGTGCAAAGGTCCGAGATATCTTGGTTTCTCGGCCGATGTTCACCTCAAAGGGTGCAACTGGGCGGTCGACTAGAGGCTACTGGGGCGTCGATTCTGCGTCTGGCGAGGTGGTGTTCGTCAAGGACGTCTGGCGTACGGATGTCCCCGATGTGAGGACGGAAGGCGCGGTCATGGAGGAACTTCTAAAGGCGGGAGTGCGGAACATCCCGGAGCTGGTCTGCCATGGAGATGTTCTACATGACGGTAGGGTCATCTTCCTCATTTCTGTGAAGCTTGAAGCTTGAGTTCTCACTTCGGGAGATAAGGTGATACGCAAACAACACAAACCGATAAATTCGTCGAAGAGGACTGGGTGAAGAGCATCCATCCGACGGAAACACGATACAGGACAATCGCGCGTGCTCACTATCGGTTGGTCACGAAGGGTGTGGGCTTCGGGCTGTCAACTTTCAAGGGAACACGGGAGTTGTTGAGTGCAACCTTTGACGTTTTCATCGGTACGGAAATCGTTCGTCACACCGAGCCGCTGCTGAACACATCCACACACTAGCCGTTATGGATGCACACTCGAAAGTCGGGACACTTCATCGGGACCTCAGTCTTGGCAATATCATACTCTACAGGGTGCCGGGCCAGCGGGTCAGGGTCGGATATTTGATTGATTGGGAACACGGTTGCAAGATAGATCATTTGTCTGTACAGGACCGTGCTCCTGTGGTAGGGTTCAAAACCATTCCCCAACTGCGGATCCTGACAATCTTTCAAAGGGGACCCCCGCGTTCATGTCCATCGACGTTGCCAACGTCAAAAGACGACCCCACGTGCACAGCTTGGAGGATGATCTGGAGTCGATTTTATACGTCGTCCTCTATTGCACTCTACGATGGCTTCCGGTGCACTCTTCTACAAGTGGACTCGACTGGTGGCTGACCCAGTTCTTTGGTGATTCCCCTGGTTGGCCCCCCGCTTCTGCCAAGCGACTCAATGCTCTGACCCGGTGCCATACTGAAACCTTGGAGGGCAGAGACAACGCAGGCGGACAGGCTGTTTTGGACTGGATGAATGCCACCATGGATCTCCATTACTTTACGACAGGAGGATCCTCCAATCCTGGGCCAAACCCTCTTTGGAAGGACGGGGAGGCGCTGGGGATCATGTGGAAGGAAGCGCTTGCAAATGACTTGCCAGACAACGATCGGACCGAGAACTCCACCCCGAACATAACTCGCCGAGTGGAGCACTCACTTCACGCGACCTGTTCTACAAGTACCACGTCAGCGGCCCTATTTGACTCTTGTGACCCTACCACGGCTAAGAGGTCCGTTTCTGAAACCTCCGGTACTGACAATAACGCAGGCTCGTTCAACCGAAATTCTAACAGACGGCGACGCAGTTCTGATTCGGAGGGAGGGGTGGAAACAAGAGGTAAAAAGTTGCGACGAGCTGGTTCCGGATAACGACGTTCCCATCCTTCATACCTGGCCCTCAGCGAACACCTCGCCTCCTTTCCATGGAGAGAAGAGTTACCAGGAACTCAACCAGGCTGCCGGCAGGCGAAAAAGGAACAGCATCTACTGTGGCACCAACATCCGCAGTCAGGAGAAGTGCCAGGATGGCGCGAAAAAGAAGTAGGGCCTTACACAGTAGAGGTTGTGCATCGCACCGTGCCCAAGAGTGCTCGAAAGTACTTTCACGAGGCGTATATCTGTCGTAGTCGTTGCGTGGAGAATGTAACGTACGAATTCTCACTTTCTTGTCACGGGGGGAGGCTTTTTGCCCGGCCTCGGCGTCCATTCTGTGCACTGCCCCCGAACAACATACTACCATCTGGAGGCACTTACCGTTCACCGACGGAGCCAGAGATCGTTGATGTGCCATTCGAAAACTCATGGGCTCGTGGGAGCTTGGCGGAAGTAAAATCCTATTTGAATCTATTGTTACATTGAGTGACTGGAAAGTGACAAGCGGTGGTGAGAGGCCTTCGAGACTTCGGCGGTTAGGCCTTAGACTCTTCGGAGAAACTGCTACATTACCGGAGGTAGCTTGGACTGCGAGCTCTTCATGTTCATTACACTTGTGATTCGACTTCTTCTGCTGACTTGGGGAGAGAGGCATTTCACCCCTTGATCAACGCCTCAAGTATCAATTTGACCCCCCAAGCGCCGGGATCTGCAAGTTTTTCCTTCTTCAGCGATTCGCTCTCGAGATACGCACTCCTGCCCGCTTTTGCCTCGATATCCTTTGTCCGCTCTGTTGCCATCGCCGCAGCGCCGACCGCTTCGACCAGGTTCTTCCCTGAAACAAAACTCTCGACGAAAGCGCTTAAAGGGTCGACTAGCGTCCTTGAGGGTCTGCGTGCACGGGTGTAGGTGTACAACCTATTAAGCGCCGAATCAAGCGCCGCGCTCCAATCTATTATCGCTTCTGCCGAGGAAGAATGGAGTCCTTGGGCAAGAGCAGAGAAGAATATACTTGAAGGATTTTTAGTAATTTGGTAGCTGTCGGGTGGAGATATAGGACCCACGAGAATAAAGCACCGCTTGTTCCGCCCATTTGCTCTTCCGCGACTCGAGAAATCGCGATCAAAGAAGAGACGATGTCCTCTCCTGAGATCTTACCTTCCTTGATGGCCTGCAAGACCGCAGTAGCGCCGCCTTTGAGAGTCAACCCACAATCACCGTCCCCGGCGATAGTGTCCATTCTGGTGATCTCCGGTTCTGCTTGGATGAGGGCGTTACAGGCGTTCTCAACGGCCGAGATGAACGCGGATGGGTCTGGGGCCTTGAGGGGACCCTTCGATTTGTTGGTGGTTGAGACTGCACTGGGTATTTCGGATGGAGATTGGATCCCGGCGGGCGGGGAGCGGGAGGACCACTTCCAACCAGGGGTTTCGGTTGCTTCGTCGATGAGAGAAATGATTAGATCGATCGTTTGTTGCTCCTCTGGCAGGAGTAGAAGGGTAACGGAGAATCCCGGCATATTGAGGCTAGTCTTTGTCATAGGTAAGTCTTCCGGTGGTAAATCGCCACCAAAAAAACACAAACGTACCATGAAAGTTCCGGAGATGAGCCTTTCAACCGAAAGGCCTTTGACCTTGAGCTGGCGCGCAACTTCGCCAGAAATGCTTCCGAGCTCCAGTTCGCTGAGTCCTCCGAGGTTATTCACCAAAGCGATGACCCGGTCCTTATTCCCGCCAAGGAAAGGGACAAATGCCCTGTCACTGTCTTCGGTGGATACGATCATCGTAATGAGCTGGTCGACGAGCTGATCCGTAGGTGGGACCGGGGATACACGTTTGTTTCCTGCTTCGTTGTGAATTCCCATGCCGATCTCGATTTCGTTCTCGGGGAGGTGGGATTCGGATGTGGCGGTACCAGGGACCTGGAAAACGGTGATGAGATATTGAGGAGTTCGCGAGCGTAGGGAACTCATTGGTACATGACAATGCTCAAGCCCAACTCCGACTGTACCGAGGTTCTTTGCAACTGTTTCGGCTATGGCATAGACTTCGTCGAGGGGTGCGCCTCGCCTCGCCAAGGCACCGGCAATTTTGTAGACAAGAACCGTGCCAGCAAGGCCGCTGTTTGTTTGAAAACATCAAGACTTCGGAGGGGAATCAGGTGGGTAGTTGCGTACCGCCTTCCGACGATGCTTCCTTGGGCTCTGCCAACTGCAACGTCGTCACCAACGACAAGAAACTTGACCGTGTCGGCTTTGTCTGGGTGCTGGGCAGCGAATCGTTCCTTCGCTAGACCAAAGTTGAGGATATCTCCCGTGTAGTTCCTAAACTCGTCATCAGCTGGCACGAGGGAGATGATGGACCGCGTCGATGTACTTGACGATGATCAAGGTCCTTGGTTAATGACAGCGAAGTAAGCAAAGTGGCAGAAGAATGGGCGCTAACCGACAGACCCTTTGTCATTGCCAACGAGCTCGATCCCCCGGCGCACCTGCCTCGGGTTGGGGGAGGCAAAAACGTTTCCGCAGACGGCAGCTTCGTATCGGGAATGGAATAAAGATTGTGAATTGGATCCAGAAGGATGCCTTACGTACCGGTCAGGACGCCATCGCCTACGAAACCGGCATGGGCGGGTTCATGGCCTGATCCGCCTCCGCAGATCAAGGCGACCTTGGATGGATCGGGGGAAGCGACGTAGACGACTTTGATACACGGAAGTCTTATCAGACGAGCGATACCGGGCGGATATGGACTATCGCACCTCTGTTGGCTGCGTCGAGAGCTAGTTTTGGGTTTAGTTCGCATAGACCTTTGAGCGAGTCGAGAACAAGGGTCGACGGGTCGCTGCCGAGGATGTGTTTCGCTGGAGAATAAAGGGGGTCAAAGACGATGACAGAAAGGGGGAGAGAAAGGGAGATTACACTGGATGGCCATGGCGGTTTGATAAGTATCAAGTTCATTGACCACCACTCGAAGATTTGCCGACAGACGCTTCGCTCAGGCTATACAGCACGGGATTATTTCAACACGCGGTCTCGAGACGCGTAATTTGTGACTTTCTACCTCCCCCTCTCCTCCCGATGTCTTTGCCACTACCACCCACGACCACCAACGACACAGTTAACGACCTTCAAACCGGTTCGAGGAAAAGACAGCGCTCGCTCTCCATGCAGTCAGACTCTTCTTCTCCCAAACGCTCCGCCTCAGAGGACCCCACCCAAGACTTTCAGAAGGATATCAATGATAGATCTGCGCGTCCTTCCCCTCTCCCTTCAGAACCCGCCCCCGTTCTCGAGGACTCCCTCATGGCCGATGGCCCGATATCATCCCAAGACGTCCCGATGCTACCTTCATCCCTTCTCCCCGTCGATCCATCTACCATCGATCCAGTCATCACCCGCCCCCTCCAAATCGGAGAAACGTGGTACATAGTGCACAAAAGATGGATAGACCGGTGGCGGAAGGCGTTTTCTGGCCAGGAAGACAAAGAGGAAGGCTTTATAACTCAGGCCACTCTCGGACCGCCCGACAAGGAAAACCACAATCTACTCGACGAGAAACGCAACCTCCGAGGGGATGTCACTGGCGAATCCGTAGACTTTGTTCCTGAGGAGGTATGGGACCGGTTCGTCTCCCAGTGAGTTCTTTGTCCTTGCCTCGTGTGGCGCCGTTCTTTGACTCAGGCGCTTCTAATCGGACAGCTATGGGACGGTGAACCAAGCAATTCCTCGGAGGGTCATTGCGCGCGGGATCATACAACAACCCACTATCGAGATGCACCCCCTTATTCTGAAGGTCGCCCGCGTAGCCGATCCGTCGCCTCCGATGGCTGGTCCCTTCGTTCACAGAATAACAATCTCTGCCACAGCGACCGTGAAGGACCTCCTTAAAGCAATCCATTCACTCTTCGATGTCCCGGATACTCCTTTCCGCGTCTGGTCCGTTTCCGAAGTCCCAGAGAATGCCTCATATGAGGTATCAAAGTTGAAGGAGGACAACCCGAACCCTAAACTATGGAACGAGACCGACGACTTGTTTGAGACTGAATGCGTGGAAAGCGGTGACTGTTTCGCAGTGGAGTTCCAGAAGGATGGCCAGTGGCCATCTGATAGGGCCCCGCAGAACCATACGCCCGCGCCGCTCTTTGGATCAGGAAGCGACTTTTTTGGAAAGATGCAGACAAGGAGTTTCGGATCGAGAACGGACGATGCTAAACCTGCGACCGCCACATCTTCCAAGATGTCTCTTTGGAAGAGCAGCACACCAACATCGTCGAAGCGCGCTCCAGAGCCTGGAACACTGGGACTGGGAAATATGTGAGACCACCTTCCCACACCCTCGTTCGAATTCTCATTCATTATAGGGGAAACACTTGCTTCATGAACTCCGCCCTCCAGTGTCTGGCACATACAAAGGAACTCTGCCAATACTTCGTTTGTACGTTCAGCGGGCTCGGGTAAGGCCGATAAGATACTCAAATTACATCCACAGCAGGAGTATTTGAAGCAGAACTCAACCCGGATAACCCCCTTGGGATGCACGGAGCTATTGCAGAAGGCTTTGGTGCTCTGCTTCGACGGATCTGGTCCGACTCCTCCCCAACCACCTCTTACTCCCCTCGAGAGTTCAAACAGGCGCTCCAAAGATTTGCCCCTCAATTTATCGGTTATCAGCAACACGACTCCCAAGAGTTGGTCGCTTTCCTGCTAGACGGACTGCACGAAGATCTGAATCGTATCGTGAAGAAACCGTACGTCGAGAAACCGGACTGGGAGGGTGGAGGAGACAAGGAGTTGGTCGAGCTGGCTAACGCCTCGTGGGACGGGTACCTCAAGAGGAACGATAGTGTTATTGTCGATCTGTTCCAAGGCCAATACAAGAGCACCCTTGTCTGTCCGGAGTGCGACAAGGTAAGAAAATAATGGGCTACCGTCGAATTGGACTAACTCTCGTCTCAAGGTCTCCATTACCTTCGACCCGTTCATGTACCTCACGTTACCTTTACCGGTGATCAAGAAGTGGGTTGGGTCCATTTACTATATGTCCTGGGACACAACCAAGCCGGTACTAAAGGTTAAATGGTTACACATCGTCTGGTTTGACCCGCTTTATCTGACTTTTACGACGCAAAGATACCCGTAGAGCTTCCCCGCGATTCTTCGTTTAAAGACCTAAGAAAACTTCTCGGTCGCTGGATGGAGGTCCCCCCGGACAATGTAGGAGCCATTCACCCTGAACCTCCGTTCACCTTGCTCATTGATAATTAGCTTCTGACCGTGGAAGTCTTCAACAACCGGTTCTACAAAGCTCTCGACGACCACGTCCTGGTCTCCGAAACCTCAGATAACGATATTCTTGTCTGCTACGAACTCCTCTGCCACGCTCAACAAGCTCGATCGTACAAACGCGACCAAGATGATCCTTACATCGTACCGTTGTACCGGGCCGACGCCGCTCCGAGCACAAAGCTGACGTACGGACGTGGAAGCCCTTCGTACTTTGGGTATCCTTTGATCGCCGTCATCGATCAACAGACTGCGAAGAGCAAGGACGGGATTTACGCCGCCGTAGTCGAACGACTCGAACGTGGAACCACCTCGACACGGGATCTATACACCTGGGAAGGCGCACCTCCCTCCGATTCCCCGATCGAGGAAGTGTCCATAACGCTTAATGGAATCTCCCCCATCGATTCGGTTACGGAGATCAAACCAAACGGAGAAGTTGTCATGGTCCAGGAAGCTCCAGAGGAGGGCGACATAACGGACGAGAAAGACATGGTCGTAGAGGAGGTCCAACCTGCACCTGAGGATGTCGGCGTAGAACCGAAGAAACTTGGACCGAAACCCGACGTATTCACCCTCCAGCTACAGAATAACCACAACCCTTTTGCTCCGGGATTCGGTCCAAGCGGTCGGTACGAGTCCTGGGCCAAGCGAGAGCAGGATTCTTCCGATGAAGAGGATAGTTCGTTGTTGACTGAGGGAGATACTTTCGTGTGTGAATTTGATGAACACATGAAGGGATACTTCTTCAGCGATCTACCTCACTCTGAGGCCTACCTGTGGAAGAAGAGCGAGCAGTTTACCCACCCCGAATACGTGGAGGCTAGGAAAAGCGACGCTGCGAAAATCAACAGGGGGATCGCGCTGCAGGACTGCCTGGAGGAGTTCACAAAGGAGGAGAAGTTGGGAGAGGACGATTTGTGGTATTGCCCTAGGTGTAAGAAGCATCAACAGGCGACAAAGCGGTTCGAAATCTGGAAGCTCCCGGAGATCTTGGTCGTTCACCTCAAGCGATTCAGCAATAGTCGAATGCTCAGAGACAAGATCGATGCCTTCGTCGACTTCCCCATCGAAGGGCTGGATCTAGAGGCGATGGTTGGGGAAAGAGAGGTTGCGAAGCGGTTAGAGGCCGAAGGGTTTGATATCGCTTCGTATGGGCTGGGAGATATCGACGAGCCGCTGGTTTACGATCTCTACGCGGTGGACGAGCACCTTGGAGGACTCGGTGGTGGACACTACAGAGCTTACGCGCTCAATCACATATCGAAGAAATGGTACCACTTCGACGACTCATTCGTTACGGAGGCTACCGCTGAACAGTCTGTGGTGAGTTGATTATACAACCTCATGACCGAGAAGGTGTTAAAGTTACTCTTTAGAATTCCAACGCGTACCTCCTGTTCTATAGGAGGAGGACAAGTCGACCTCTCGGAGGCAAAACGCACGAGAAGATCGCTTCGTCTGGATTGCCGACCGACGGAATATGGAGGGGCCCAGGACCAGAAACGAAATCCATCGCACCGAAGTACGCTACCGTCCGCCCGGCGACCCCAGAAAGAACAGAGAAGCAGGGTGGACTCTTCGACCATATGACGAGTTTCAACAACTTGCCTATCACTCGAGCGTGGGACGCTGGCAGCCCCCAATCAACACCCCCAGCCCTTGAGGAACAACCGGCGATAGAACTCATAAGCACGAATTTCATAGACTTCCCGGACCCAGATCAGGTTCCCGACGGCACGATGATGTACTACTCGAATCCACAGACACCGACGAGCGATGGAGGATACAAGGAGGGGACGATGACCCAAGAGAGCGTGGATAGGTGGACTCGCGGCCTGTCTGCGAAATTCACGGAAGATAACAGCGACTCTGTCCGACCCTCACCACCGAGCAGTTCCAACGGCGACGACATCAACCCGTTCCAACAGCCTGACGAGGACGGGTCAGATTTGGTCACCGTGGAGATCGACGAGGTCTCGATGACCACCACTACTCAGACCACGTTGAACGACATCGATATTTAGGCCCATCCTTTTCCGATTTTTCACCTTCCACAAGCCATCCATATTGTAGAGGATCAGATGTAATATACATACGACCTGTTTTAGCGTTCCATGAACCTGTCCAATCACTCTAATTCACTGCGACTGGAATATCAGGAATATCGGGTAGAGTCTGAGATTTTCTGTCCCGTCCCCTAATCTTTTCGTCGGCGAGGGCGGAAAGGGGCGGAAGGACCTTGTTCAGCAGTCGTAGCATGAAAAACCAGCAGGGAATTAGTGCAGAGGAAGATGAAAGAACGTGCATGAGGAATGAAGTCCATCCGAGTGCGTCTGAACCGCCCTCCACACCCCCATCGGGCATGACGAGGCTTCATCAGCGTTTCTATGGCTAACACTTTTATCATCACTACCCCCGCCGAACTGGCTCGTATCAGTACAACCCACTCTCGTATAACATGTACCCTCAGTGCGAATGGTCAACGGACCGCATCGCCAATGGAGATCTGACGAAGTGAGGGGTTGCTGACGATCGCTGGCACGCTTCCGTTGGCTCGAGCGCGTAGAAATGAATTTACAGCACCGGCACATGGACTCCACGGATGCCCCATGGTCATTGCGTGTTTGATTCGTGGTCAACGGTGCGTTTGCCTGCAGCCAACGGGCTGTTTAGGAACACTCTTCAATGGCGACGATGATGAAGCAAGCACTGGTAGGTGTATACCGTCCTTTCGTCGACATTGCTGACCAGTCTTTGTACAGTGGAACTCTGGACATGACGAATCCGTCGAAGTGAACCAGCGAGCACTGATTGACAAGGTCCTGGCGAGGTACTCTGGGGAATTCAGTGGTACGCTTCTCACACCCTCCACGGAAGTAGGAGTCTGACCACCCAGCGTGAAGTCTTTCGTGAATTACTGCAGAATTCCGATGATGCTCTCTCCAAGGCGGTTGAGATTCGATTCGAAACCAAGAACTACATCAACAGAGCAGCCCGAGCGAGGAACTGGCCCCGTCCCCGCCGGATGGTGACCTCAAGGCCGCTTTGGTTTGTGGCTTCCGCTTTCCGTCACTTGTTTTGTTGACCTGATCTGCTTCACCAGGTGCACAGATGGACGTTCAAGAACAACGGCATGTTATTTCGAGACCAGGACTGGAACCGGTTGAAGAAGATTGGTACGCAATGGCCCAGCATGAGGTTGTCGCATGGCTGACGTCTTGATTCAGCCGAAGGAAATCCAGACGAGGAGAAGATCGGCGCGTTTGGCGTTGGCTTTTACAGCTTGTTTTCCGTAACCGAGGAGCCTTTCGTCACCTCCGGAGGGCGTTGGATGGGGTTTTACTGGAAGGACGGGAAAGATCAGGTACGTGTAGTTCTGCCACTCGTGCCCGGCGGTACCACGAGGCTCAGGTCCCGCAAGTTGTTCGCTCGCCGTGGCAATCTGCCCGAACAAACCGATGATCCATGGACTGCGTTCGAGATGGACCTACGGGAACCTGCACCGATTCTCGCTGCCTTTGATTTCAGCCGGTTTCTAGTATCCTCGATCACGTTCATGGCACACCTGCGCGAAGTCAGCGTGTACTTCGACGACAAGCGATTGGCTCACTTGACCAAGGATGCTGGGATCCCTAAACAGCTCACTTTCCCCCCGGGTCTAACACCCACCAGCCCGATGGAATTCATGCATGTCAAAGGCCTTAAGTCAACTCGTGAGGGGTATATCCACGATCTGCTCTTTTCAGTTCTGAGCATTGCTACCTTTCACAGCCCTGCAGATTACCGCAGAAATCATGAACTGGGTTCATCTCACCGGGACTGAGAAGTTCGGGCAAGCCCTCGTTGCCGGACGAGTTGAGGTCTTCGACGATGCTTGGTACCTGGAGGTCGGCCAATCCAGCGTCGTGTTGACAATTTTCACGGCCGAGGTGGACGTCAAACTAAGCGAGAAGATGTCGGCCGAACTCCATAGATCAACGAAGAAGAACCCACCTCGTGCGCTCAAGTACGAGCTTATATATGTTCGTCATCTCCTCCCTACACCAGTTACCGAGTATGTTGACATGATTCTTAGACGGGGAAGGACGAGTACGATGTAAGCAAAAGAGAGGATGACGCTCAGCCCATGGCAACGGGTAGCATTTTCCAAGGACTGCGCGCGGATGTGGACGGGTGAGGACGCTTTTCGGATCCAGTGCAGCCTATTGTTGATCTCAATCCAGGTCTAGCGCTGCTCGCGTGTTCATTGTGAGTCGTATTACAACCACAATTGGGTTATCTCTCACTTCCAAATAGGGACATTCCACCGCGCAAACAACTGGTATTGGAGGACATATGTCTGCTCGGTTCATCCCCACCGTCGAGCGAGAGTCCATCGACCTTGTGTAAGTCGGCCTTCCCTTCCGTAACAGCCGGTATCTTACTGGTTTTCACAGTGACATGCACCTCGCTCGTAAGCCAATATCGTTCCTCCACGAACGAAATGTTTACACCCTCCAAGTTTGGAACAAGGAACTTCTTTTCGTTGGTGGATTCCTCGCACGTGCCGCCTATGAGCTGGAGATGCAAGATATTAAAGCCCAGTGGGATGCCTTCATCGCATCGAAGAAGCCTGGCGAATCCCTCGACCAAGGGTTATACAAGGGGTTCTACGACAAAGCCGTGCACAATCTACAGTTCTTCACTTTCCACGCGTCGACTCCGTCTGCCCTCGTATCCAGCGAAATGCGATCCGCGTTCTTCGATTGCGGCGTTCGGGGTCGGTCATTTCCTGTCGTCTCTAGGGTGGGAATCAAATCGGCCCTCGACGTGCGAATGCCGGATCCCGTCTACTCCGCTTTCCTACCAGAACTTCCCGTATTCCCAAAGGAATTGCTGGACGGTTCCCGGTCTGTGGTCACGGCACTACGGGAGAAAGGAATGTTGAAGGACATCACGTTCGCGGATGTGATTGAGGGGCTCCGGGGGCGGACGCTGTCAGAAAAAGAGATGGCCGCCTGCCTTAGCTGGTGGATCGACACATATCATCAGCGGAATCCGGTGGAGATCAATGACGATAGGCGAATGTTACTGGGTGCCGCAGTTCCGGCCGTTGGCTCCTCGGACAACGGCAACAGGCAGAAGATACCATTGGGGGGAATACGTACATTCCTGAATCCAAAGGACTCCGTCATTCCTACGGATGGACCACTACCCAGCCATGTGCTGCCAGCAAGTATCAATCAGGAGCTCGACTCTACTAAACTCCAGGGTTCCCTCGGGTGGAGAGAGCTGACAGTCTTGGAGTGGATACAACATCTTGTGGACCCTGCGGTATACACTCGGGAGAGTGAATTCAACATTGCGCAATCTCCGGACTGGGCATATCGCGTACTTCGAGTTCTCGGCAAGTGTTGGCCGACCCTGCCGGATCTCACCAGGACAACAATTGCTGGACTACTTGACGAGTTCACCTGTATCCCGACATCCGCGGGGATGAGGAGGCCAAGCGAGGCGTATTTCCCAAGTGAGATTATCGCAGCTACATTCCCTGATCTACCTGTCATCAATCTCCCATCTGGGGATCGGATCGGAGATAGCCTAGAAGGAGCGTTGATTGACTTGGGTGTGCGGAAGCATGTTGGCCCTGAAGCTATCCTTGAACGGTAGGTTCCCCACTCCCGCAGCATACCCTTCTCATTCATCTGGTGTAGGTTTGGCTGGACTACCCCGGACCTGATCAAATATCTAGTCTCAGTTCGGCCCTCGCTGTGTGAGATCGAAAGGCACCGGCAGGCTCCTGTGTTCACCAGGGAGGCAACTACCGAACAGCACACAAGTGGGGATGGCACTCTGACAGTGGTCCCAAGGGTCAAAGCCTCTGATTTGTATGCGCCGTTGGACGTATTCAGGAGCCTTGGCCTACCGGTAATCGACTGGCGGGGAGAGGGTGGAAAACATGAATGGAGGGCTGATAGCGAAGAGGGTATGCCCAATACGGTTTAGCCTTCCTGTGTACTGACGCTCCCCCCCAGCAAAGTTCCTGTTCGACCTAGGTTTGAGGCGGCACCCACCAGGAAAGGTTATTTTGGACATTGCTGCCGAGGGTGGGTCACGGGGGGTGGTCGCGCTGAGCTACTTCCTTGACAACTATGGGAAGACCCACACGGACTACAAGGAATCCGCTACTATGCCCGAAACAGTGTTGCTTTCGTTCCGGCTATCCAGAGAGGCGAGAAGAAATTAGTCAAACCAGTTGATGCCTTCTCAATTCCTGATTGGGAGCCGCTTGGTTTCCCTGTCTTGGACCCCACCCTAGGGAAGGACGCAGCCGATAAACTGGAGGTAAAGAAGAACCCGCCCACCAGCCAACTAGTCAACCTTTTGAAAACATCCCCCCCAACCACCAAATCCCAGGCCAGCAAATGGTTTGGAATCCTCTCTCATCACATACCAGGTCTGTACAATACTTGATATGATAAATGTGTGTGTGCTGACCTTCACCAGCCTTCCTCACTTCCGAGTTGAATGCATTATCTGTGATGCCCATTGTCCCTACCCCCAACAATTCCCCTGGGTCCATGGGTGCTCGACTGTCACTGCCAAACCAATGCTACTTCAAGAGTGAATCTAGCAGCCAGTTCTATTCCAAACTGTTCCCCTTTATCGACTTTGGTCCTCCAGCAAACAGCTTCCTGAAGGCATGTGGAACAAAAGAGGAACCATCAGTGGAAGAGATAGTTCTGATCTTGCTCAAAGACCCAAGGAGGTTCTTTGAGCTTGTGGATGGGTGGGATAAGTGAGATATTTGAGTGTGATTATTCCAATTGTCTCTAATAGTGCTGTTTGTAGCTACCTTGCAGAATTGCGCAAAATTGCAAAGACCAACCGGCCATTGAGCCACACTACCTTGGCTGAGCTAAGGAATGCACAAGTTCTTGTTGGCTCCCAGTATGTTCGAAGCCAGGAAAACAATCAGGCTATTGTCCATGTCAAGGGTGATGAACAGTGGGGTGATGAAGATCAGGAACTCGTGTATGGTTTACTGGCCCCAAACCAGGTTGCAATTGCAGACGACACAATTGCTCTTCAACAGTTTGGTGAGGATGTCTTCTGTGCTCCACAAGAAGACACTCTTGAAGGTGAGGGTGGCAATTCCATGTGCCCTGTATTCCACATTAACTTTGAAAACCACAGCTTTCTACCAATCCCTTGGTTGCAAACGGCTCAGTGACCTCATTCAAGAGGAATATCACACTGTGCAGGAGACTCATGGGAACAAGGAAGCCCAAAAGATCCAGTCCCTGATTCTGGAGAGATTGCCACTTTTCCTCTCCAAACATGCCAATGTGACTCCTCAAGTGTCTGACATGTGGTTGAAACAGAATGGGAATTTCACTGTTCAAACATTCAAGAGAATCACAATCACAAAGAGTATCAGGTTTGCTGGTACTAAATCATCCAGATCCATTGATGTGTCAGCTACTGCAAGGCAAGAGGGTGGGGGTCCAATAAAGCTGTGGTTATCTGATGGTGGGGAAGTGGATATGCATGAAGTTGCGGCTTCCTCATGCCATTTACTCTTCCATGCACATAGGATCAGTGATGCCTGCTTGTTCCAAATGGTGTTGTCAACAGACCTTCATACCTTATGGAGGTGGGGGTATCCAGGTGATTCCAAAAATTTCTCCCTTTTAACCCCACTAATAATGTCTTGGTAGTCAATCGCATCCTGAAACAGCAGAAAGTAGAGAGAGATGCTGTGAAAGCCCTCACTAAGGTGGTCAAAACCACTTCCATTCTACCCCAACCAGCACCATTAAACACTGAATGCACACCAGTACCTGGCTTGGCCCCAGCCCAACCACCAACATTCACTGCAGTGCAAGGTCCTATCTCACACTCTGGGCTCACACCAATGCCTGCCTTGGCCCCAGCCCAACTACCAACACTCACCACAGTGCAAGAACCTGGGTTCACAACAGGCAGGCTTATGGGTTCACTCCATTCTGTGGCTAGAGAGGAGCTTAGACCTGCCCTAGCACCAAAACCTGGAGCTACCCTTATACAGACATCTACTCCAACCAATGGTAACTCTATGGGGCAATTGGAGCCGAGCTTGGACTGTGATCACAATGGGAGTCAGGAGCTGACTAATTCTTTTTGGCCTACCTTTTCTTTCTTTCTTTTGGCTCTTCTGTCCTGTTGGTCCTCTTCCACTCTTTACACAGTCATTGTTTCTAGTGTCCCCTCACATTCCTATCTGATAGTAATTGTCTGGTTGTTTTTTTTCATTTTGTATGCCAGTTCTTCTGCTCATATTGTTTTGTGTGTTTTTTCTTTGGGTGTGTGAGGGGGTGTGATCTAGGTCAGCAGGATTACTATCACATCATTACATGTTGATGTTTGTACTATATATTTCCTGTATCTTCATCCATCAGTAACACAGACCTTTCTGCAATACCATCAGCCACCATCCTTTCCATTGCTCATCTGCTCCCTGGTTTTGGTGCCCTGCCCTGAAACCAGGAACTATCCTGACACAAAACCCACTCCAATCAATGGTAATTCTAAGGTGTAACTGGAGCTTGGCTGAATAGGACCCCCCACCCAGATGTTTTTGTTTGAGATGGCCTTCTGCTGTGGATGTTCAACTATCTGTTGAGCATTCAATGGACTCACTGTTGATTGTTGCTACAAAGGCAGCTTCCATGACTTATGGGATTGGCCAGCTGATGGTAATTTTTGCCAGCCCTGAGTATTACACTACAATCGCAATCTAATCCTAGGTCAGAAGCAGAAGAGGAGGTGGAAGGACAAGGGAAACCTCAGTGAGGACTACTGTGACCCCTCTGGTGAAGTTGGTGATGTTGTATGGCTCTGTCAGCTCAGCACACTATACCAGCCACTCTGGTCACCACTAATCATGTCCAACCGCAACCAGAAGGGCACTGGGAGGATGGGATGTGCTTTTTTAGCTACAATGATTTTATCCTCCACCCGACTCCACCCAACCCACCAACCCCCGTAGAATGTAATGTGTAACATAGGTGAACACCACCTCAACACAATAAATAGGACCCAAAAAAAATCATGTCCAAGGTGAGATGGAGACAATTGGATTGTATTACTCCAAAAGTATGGTTGCTCAAACACAATTTGGGGCCACAAATTAACCAACTTGAACATAGACATCCCTGGCTCTGCCAAATTTCTGGAGGCAAAGAAGGATGCTGTCACCTGCTTTGTTAGTGTGATGTTGCCTACTCTGGATATGTTTCAATTTCTCCCAAATTGTGTGAACAGTTTATGTGACCTCTCTGGAAGTACTATCACATTCAACTGCAATAAAAGTGTCTTCTTAAACTTGAGATACTGTGAAGTATGGCATATGGACTGTTCCCTGTGTTCATGTTTCCTATGTCACAGGGGTTTAAATAGACAATGACCAAGTGAGGAATGGAAACCTTGTTGGAGTTTGCACCTCATTCTTTCCCTTGGGAGTTTTCAACTACTCAATCATTGGGACTGATTAACTACTTTACCTGTTATGTATTTACCCTGGCACATAGTTTTGCTTGCAACCTGGTTCAACCTCACAATGCACAACATAAGTTCTACTTCTCATCAATTTTCCAGAGGTTTTACAAAGGCCCTCACTCAAAATTTACACTCATATAGAATACATTTAATAGGTGATTCACCCCAATACCTACCCAGACATCATGGAATCTATTTTATTGTATTTATTATCATCCCATCAGTTCCCTGCTCTTAAACAATACTATTGATATCTGGTTTTCTTATCCCCCCTTACCATCTTATGTGAGTGTTTAGAGAACCCCCAAATAAGTTCTATGGTCTGTTGGACCATGCAATTACATTTGGTGTAGATGTTGGCCCCATGTTGTTAGGGTCCAAGTAAAGTTAGATTATGTTCTAGCAGGTTCAAACATTCTGGGCCCAATAGGCTGGCAGATGGTTTGGACTATATGGGTTAGAAGCAAAACTATCTAATAGATATGTGTATGGCCAACAACTAACAGTGGACTGCCCCCAGGTTGCCCATAAGGGCACTCTTCCTCACTGTAACAAAATAGATGCTGGACAAGGAGCAAACCTTGAATGTTATAAATTGGATATTGGTCAAGGGACTTAATGGAGCTAATTGCATGAGAGGGTAGCCATAAGGATAATAAGAGATATATTTAGATATAAATGTCTTACAGTATGCTCTGATTATTGTGGAGTCCAGAGTCCCAAAACTGAGACTAGATAATGGCTCCTGCATCCCTCCCTTCCATTGCAGGATATCTGAGAAGCCAGGGCATTTAAATTGTATGGGCTGCTGAGGCATTTATTGGTTCTATAGATTAGGGCTATGTGGTTATATAATACAGAGCTCCAGAATTTGGGGATAATATTGTGGAGGGCACAAAGGGGTTGTGTCTGAGGTCAGGAGATATGAAACATAAGTTATACTTCCAACTCAAGAACAACAGCCTCTGGTAATTCACCATAGAGCAGTGCAAGGAACTTTCCATTCCACATCCTCCCCCCCTCACCTGACCGCCAATTATGGGGCAGCCACAAGAGCCGCTCCCCGCCAGGGCTGAGTATCCACCCATCATCTGTAACCTTGTACCCACAAGAGGATTGCCAAGGAAATCCTCCTGGTGGTTCCTCAGTTGACCTGAGGTAATCCAGCTCTTCAATACTAGATTCATTACCCTTGACTATTTTCCACTGGTCCACACCCTCATCTGCACTACACCAGACTCCACATCCATCTGGAGTGAACCCAACAGCCAATCCCATGACTGACCCCCCACCATCCTCAGCAGCTCTGAGAAGCTTCCCAGTGCGTGTATCATGAATGGATGGATATTCAAAAAGCCTTTTAATAACAAGGTGGTTGAGATCAGGTGATATTGATATGGAGAGTCCAGGCCCAGGAGATGCTGAATGCTCAAAAGTGGTGGTCCAAGCACAGTTGTTAATGTTTGCCAAAGTACCTGTAGTACAGTCCCCTGTATGTAGGTTCCATGCAGCAATCTTCCTGCCATCAGTGACAATGATGGTACTCTCTGTTACCTTCATAGCATAGACCTCCATGCCTGCATCAATGATTAACTTGGGGTCACCAGACATGAGGTTGAGAACAACAACTGTGTTGCATAACTGCCGTATGACTGCCATCAACTCTTTGTTGGGGGAAAACTCCAAGAGGAAATCTTTAAAGGTATGCAGGGAAGATTGGGTTGGGATATTAGGGGGAGAAGTTGGAGAATTCATTGTGTGCCATAACTGAACCGTTGAGCCACCAAATGCAACAATTGACCCTCCATCTGGGGATATAACTTGTCTAGTAGACTTGGTACTGGCTATGATTTTTTGATGAAGGAGATAACCTCCAGGAGATTCTATCCAGAGATAAAACTCCAGACCCTCAGTTCCACACACAAAGAAGTGGCCATCAGGGGAAAAGGAAATGTTCCTTGGATTCTCAATGTCTGGAAAATCCAGGAGAACCTTAAGGTGTTGAGCATCCCATATCAGGACTCTCCCTTGAAGGATGAAGGCAAACCGGGAGTGGGTAGGCAAGAGCAGAAAATCTTTGGAGGGGAATTTGTCAGGAGTAGGCAGAGAGTTAGCCTTCACTGGTGCACTCTTTGAGGTGAACCCAACCTCCCATATGATAATGGATCCTGCCTCCACTGTGGCAAATTGGAGATATTCACCATGGGTCCATATGGAGTTGGTAATGGATTCTTTAACTTGATGGGAAGATATTTGGGTACCAGAGAGGGTATTGTAGGTGATGATGGTTGGAACCCCAGTACCCTTGAATAAAACTCCAAACATTGTCCCACATTGAGAATATGAGATTGAGCAATATGGCCCTGAGTCTATGCAGATGTCACCAATGAGACCACCTGTCTGGAGGTCCCAACTGACAATGTGGTTGGCTGGGGGGGCAACACGGGAGTGTCCTGTTAAAGAGTAGCCATCTGGGGAGAAAACAAGGTCCACAGAGTAGCTGAGCTGGCTTGCAGGGCAGGTGGTATAAAGCTGCTCAAGAGTCACTCCATCCAGAATTGCTATTTCATTGCATGAGCGCTGGGAGATTGCAATAAACCTTCCACATGGTGACCACACAACAGTATCAACAAAACCAGGCAATCTTGTGCTTGCAATACTTGGATCCCATGAACCCAGAACCCCTTGAACCACTCTCACAGAATGGTTAGCTTGCTGACCATAGAGTGTTCGCACAATTGATGCACGGGGGGATAACAGGAGAGCAGAGTGATAGATGTGTGGAGCAGATGTGTTGATAACTTCAAAGAATCCAGTTACAAAATGGAAGCAATCATTGACAAGATCAAGAACAGGTGATTTCTATATCAAGTCAGAATAGATTCGGGCAACATATCAAGCATAAAACACAACTCACCTCTAACCACTTTGCAGCTACTTCCAATGCATTAACTGCATCTCTCACAGCACCAAGGACACTCAGCACCTCCAACCAGAACAAGAACTTGTTCCTCAGGAAATGATGGAGAGCAGATACAATCCCTGGCATGTGGGCTGCATGTTCATTCACAAGGTGCTTGTGCCATGACTTACATGCATACTGTAAAGCATGACCAATGTACTGCTTTGTCCTCTCCCGCAGATCACCCACTTCAGAGTTGGTAACATTGTCAGGCAGTTTGCACATGTTCTTCTCCAGCATTTGGTTCATCAACTTAAGGCAGCCACCCAGAAGTTCCAGGTGGTGATCAGGAGGTGAGATACAGAACCTCTGGTTTACACATCGGACCGGATCGGTGAGGAAGTCAGGAAATGATTTGTGAAATGGCCGAACAGGGTGATTGACATCCCGGAGGAGGAGGAGTGAATGAACTGACGACAGTCGGAGGAATACGTCCTGGGTATGGGAGCCCAGGAGCACAGCGATCGTGGACGGAGGAAATGGATTCGCAGCGAGTACCACAGCCCCGAGGACAGAACGGGCATTTCGATCGTCCTCTGGGTCATCGTCATCAAAAGCTTCTTGAAGAATTGACATGTAAAGTGAATCCAGAGTCGTGCTGGAATTTAGTTTGGTCCTTCCCTCGTGTGCACTGCTCTCTGGTACCTGGAGGAGGCGGTCCAGCTGCCGCCGGGGGTCGTTGTTCTTGTGATCGATGAATTTGATTGTTGCCACGGCATAGACAAATAGACCCGCTGCCCGTCCGCAAAGACACTCGATATCTTCTTCCATCGGCCAACCATCCAAACCTCCTCGCCGATTTGTGATCTCCAAGAAACCGTCTTTGAGGAACAACCGGATGTCATTCCGAACGAGATTCGGTTCAACATTATGGAGCACAAACACAGTCGCCGCTTCTGCCAATAGTGGTAAACGGAAGCCTCCCTGAATCCGTGGCTCAGGGCGACCAGTAACGAAGAACTTGACCTTTGGGATCTCGGATATGAGTCGCCCAAGGACGGAAAGGATCGCTGAAGCGGGCTCTTCATCTCTGCACTCGTCCAATGCGTCAATCACAATCACGGTCGAAATAGCGGACATCTTGAGGGGCTGAACAATCAACTTGTTCATCTGGTTATACAGGGACTCATAGGCAATGCCTGGGTCCGACTGTACCAACGGGACAAGGATCGATCGAAACCCGGCGTATTTGCGCGCGAGCTGGACAGCTATGGTGGGGAAGATGAACTGGAGATTTCTTCGGTCCTCGAAGTCACGTGAGCAGAAGAAGGAAGCCCCGAGTTGACCGTCTGCAAACATCCTTTCCGCGATCGTCTGTGCAATGGTGGTCTTCCCCGTTCCGGCCAACCCGTTCAGCCAGTAGACCGAAGGTTTGTCAAATTCCCTCGTCCAGAGCTCAATCCCATCCAGGACAGCTCCGCGGGTACCCTTCAGACAACCTTTGCGGTCCCCGTGCCGATACTCGGCCGCCTGTGCGCGGCGGAAATTATTAAGAACAGATGCGTCAGCTGTTGAAGGTTTCCATCAGGTGGCCGTAGTAGGAAGCGTCAAATTTCTAACCTGCGTCCTGCAAAAAAGAGGTTAGTTCATTGGTTTCAACACGCAAGAGAAGTGCTCACTATTTGTCTGCACCCTTGATCGTAGATCATCGTTTGTTGCGCGATCTGTCGCCGTTGTCAGCATTTAAAAAAGTGTCAGGTTACGAACGAACCTGATAGTGGGAGATGGCCACTTGCAGGTCTTCAAGTAGCCCGAGCACATCCTCATTGTCCTGAGCATGTACAGCAGGTCGCTGCAGCAGTGGCTCCCCGTACAATGACTGTAATTGTCCCCCGAAGCCCTCGAGCTTACTGGGCGAAACTCAACACTGGGTCTGAAGGGTCTAATAACCACATACCGTATCAATTCGAGCCGGGGCCTCTGCTCCTCCACATCAGTCGGAAGCGTCGCAAAAAGTCCCTCCAGTGTGGCCATACGCGAGAGGAGTATTTCAATCTTGTTTCCTATGGCGACGGCTTCCTGCAGTCAGGTTAGTAAAAGAAAGGTTTTGAGGAGGGGGTCGCGAGCGAACTTTGTGATCAGTGTAAACAGCAGAGATGGTCTCCAGTACAACTTTGAGGGGACCAAACCCATCCGTGGCCTCCTTTGGAACGTTCTCAGGAACGGCGGCAGCCTCAAGCGCCATGTCCTCCCAGGCCTTTTCGTAAACTGATGGACGTGAATAGAAAGAGCGTCGCCGGGGCGCTGGAACTTACCCTTGCACCGGAGATCATCGACGGGTGAATGTTTGGGCGGTGACTTTGCCGGTGGCTCGTCAACTGTTCCCTGGTCCCTGCGCTCTCCTTGATTCCGAACTTCCGATTTCACTTCAGTGTGGAGATGAGCGTCACGACTAGGTTGCTCATTTGGTGGGTTCGGGGAAAGTTCTCGTTCGTGTTCCCGTTTGCGACCTTGTCCATGTTCTTGCTTGTGTTCTTGTTCGCGTTCTCGTTTATGTTCTTGCGCGTGTGCCGCTATTGGGACCGTGAGTACCAACCCCATTTGCAACAACAGAACACACTCACGTGTAACACCACCCTCCCGTCCAGAAGTCGGGGTTGAAGCACCCGATACCCGAAGTCGTTGATATTCACCGCTGTCTCGAGTTATAATCCGGGAAGCCCTCTCGTCGTTTACACCTGTCGTGGTAATCAGATCAGTCCCATCAGCTGCTGGATCCCATTGAACAGAACGCACCTTCAGGCTGAGCGCCCAGGTCCAGATCTGCGCCGAGGCCAAGAGGTCCTAGGGCGATGTTGGTGGGGATAACCAAAGAGACCGGTCGTTGGGAAGGGCGGTAAGATTTCTTGGACTTTTTGAAGAACATCCCAGGTGAGATGGGCGAGGTGAAGTCTCTTCAGCGCTAATCCCCGGCGTGGCATAATTTTCAATCGCTGGTAGACACGAAACAAAAAACTTCTACAGCAACAGAAAAATGGCCTGATTGAGATATTTCTGGGTGTATTTTGTCACGAAACCTTCAAGCAAAGTTACATAAAAAAAACTTGGAGGAAAAACAGGTTTCCCACCCGAAACTACCACGGGCCGGAAGTGCGAGAAATGGGACTCTGACTGCATGGGGAAAAACCCCCAGTCCGCCGGCTCCCAAATACAAGTACATTGTCACTGTACATTGCGGGATGTTTGGTTCACACGAGCAGGCCAGATAGAATGATGTTGAACGAGCCCCCTGCATGATCAAAGTTCGGTTGCTCGTACCTCCAGCCTTCGTCGGGCAGGAAGTCGAATTTTTCTCACAATTCATCAACAATAACTTTGCCTGAAGTTTTCGTGACAAGATAAACTCAGAAATATCACAATCCGGCCATTTGCTGTTGCTGTAAAGGGATTTTCATTTTAGGAACGAGTGAAAACGGCGCCGCTGCGCCACTGCAACACGGGGTGGCACCCGTGTGTACCCTAAGTGGACGAGGACACCCTCAAGGCTGTACGTGGCTACGATGGAAGCTACACCGAGGCCGCCCAACCGCTCTACGATGCTAAGCGTGGGCCGTGGCTTGCACTTGCCGACGTCCTGCACTCTCGATCGCTTGGACGGCCACAAGTACGACCACAACACCCCAGCTCTGGTCTTCCACCATCCTCTTCCAAATCTCGTCAGGGTCCAGGACCCCTTCCGTCCAGACCAACATGTGGAGGCTCTTTCTCCCCTGTGCTTCGACACATCCGCAGTGGGCCTTCACAATCTTCAGCCTCCCGCCGTCAATGTTCACACCGCCCGCAGGAACGGCTTCCGGTACAAATCGAAGAACTTCGCCCCAATCGCGAGATTCGACTATCCTAGCTCCGCCACTGCACCCGACCGCCTACGATCCCACTCTCAAACCAACCGAACCTGTACCCAACGGCGATGGAGACACAGAGGAGAGAGTCCAGATCTTCGTTTATACCTCTAAAGAACGAGCGGTATCGCGGGATAGGATGCTGAGGCAGGTCTTGCCAATGTGCCTTCATCGAATGCGTCTGTCGGAATGGAGGATGAGCGGAAAAGGCCCGATTGGATCCTAGGACGCTTGATCCTGGCGGGGAACCTTGGAGGATGTGCACCCGCAGACGAGGCGGATGGTCATGGCATCTTTGGAGCCTGGTTCCTGGATAAATGCTGTGAGTTCAACTATGCTCTGTGTCTTTCGTTCGCTGAGGTGTGTCTAGTACGGTGTTACCCAAGCCACCTCGTCTGCTGGCCAAGTCACCAAGAAAGAGCAAGAAATTGGGACCCGTCAAACAGGAACTTTCGTCCGACTATCACGAGGGATTGGTCCACGATGTTGCTCTGGAGGCGCGCTTGCAACGAGCCTACGAACAGTTCAAGGCACCCACCTCGAATAACCGGAGGCTAGAAAGGTGGCGCCGCAAATATCAACGGGGGGTGGGGGGTCACATCACATGATTACCTTGGAGGCAGAAGAGAGCTCGGGAGATGATTTATGATATTAACGGGGTGTCAGAAGCATCAGGAGGCAACAATGCGATTCGACCTCTGGAAACTCCCGGAGATCTTGCTTGTTCGTCTCAAGGACCTTCTCTGACCTCTCCACCGAAGGGCCGGTTCTGGAGACGATGGGTACAGAAGGAGACGTTGCGACACGGCCAGAGGACTAAAAGGTTCGATCCCGCTCCGCTTGGGCCGGGAGACGTCGACGAGCCGCTGATTCACAATCCCCACGCAACAGATGAGCACCTTAGAGGACCTAGTGGCGAACAGTGGCGCTCAACCACATACCGAAGCGGTATCACGTATCACTTCGGTGACTCATTCGTCAGGAGGTTATTGCTCTGTAGTGAGTTGGTTATACAGCCTCAGTCTTTAGAATTCCAACGTACACCCCTGTTCTACAGGAGGACGAATCGACCTCACGGAGGCAAAACGCGCGAGAAGATCGTTTCATCCGGATTACAGACCGATGGCATGTGGATGGTCCCGGAAGCGATATCCATCTCACCGAAATACCCTACTGTCCGCCCAGTGACCCTCGAACGAACAGAGAAGCTGGGCGGACTCTTCGCCTACATGACGAGCTTCAACGACTTGCCCGTCACTCGGGTGTGGAGCGCTGGCAGACCCCCCAATCAACACCCCCGGCTCTCGAGGAACAACCGACTATGGAACTCATGAGCATGGGTCACATAGGTTTCCTGGACCCAGGTCAATCTGATCGCGGCGGCGCAATGATATGCGACTCGAATCCACACCGCCGAGTAACGAAGGATCCAAGACGGGGACGATGACGCACTGGGAGAGGATGGATAAGTGGACTCACGGTCTGACTGCGAAGTTCACCCAAGGCACAGCGATTCTGTCACCACCAAGCAATTTTAATGGCGACGATGTTAACCCGTTCCAACGACCGGATGGGGATGGGTCAGCTCTGTGGAGATCGATGACCACCGCCACTCAGACCACGTCGCACGACATCGATCTTCGGGTTCATACTTTCCCGATTTTCAGCTCCACCAGGCCAACCCGTTTATTGTAGATGTGATATGTATAAGACATGTTTCAGTGTGTCAGGACACCGTCCAGTCACTTTCACAGTGACAGGATTCTGAGATTTTCTATCCCCTTCTCCAATCTCTTCGTTGGAGGTGGAAAAAAGGGTGAAGGTCCTTGTTCTAGAAGTATCATTGCGAAACACCAGCAGGGAGTTGGTGAAGAGGGGAGTGAAGGAATTAGGGGAGGATGAAGCCGATCCGAGTAGTGGCGAGGTGAAATCCGCAACACCTGTCAGGTGGTGCCCGCCTGGACTAGGGTGACCCTAGCCTGGACCGCCTTCCATCATTCATCACATTTGGCCGCGTTTCTGTGGCTCTAGCTCTCTTATGATCTCCTACCCCGCAGACCCGATTTGTTTCGATACAGCGCTCTCTTTTAAGCACAACATCCGCCTGCTTCGCGAATGAATAACGGAGCGCATCGTCAATGTAAACTGCACGCGATCGCGCTTCCATTCGAGCGCTTGGAAATAAATTTCCGACAGTCTGGCGTATCTGGCAGATGATGGAATAGGTGTACACGTGGTGACGGCGTGTTGGATCCTGGCTGTGTTTACCGACTTACCATTCGCGGTTGTTTGCAACTAACGGGCTGTCTAGGAACTCTCTCCAGTGGCGACGACGACGACGATGACGACGAAACAAGCACTGGTGCGTTTAAACCGTCCACTCCTCTGCATTGCTGACGACTCTCTACAGTGGGACTCCGGATACGACGAACCTGTCGAAGTGAACCAGCGAGCACTGATTGACAAGGCCCTGGCGAGGTACTCTGGGGAATTCAGCGGTATGTTTCTCGCACCCTCCATGGAGGTAGGTGGTCTGACCACCAGCGCGCAGTCTTTCGTGAATTACTGCAGAACTCCGATGATGCCCTCTCCAAGGCGGTTGAGATTCGATTCGAAACCAAGAACTACATCAACAGAAGTGACCCAAGCGACGAACTGGCCCCGCCCCTGACGGATGGTGACCTCAAGGCCGCTTTGGTTCGTGGCTTCCGCTTCCCGTCGCTTTTTTTGTTGGCTGATCTGTTCCACTCAGGTGCACAGGTGGACGTTCAAGAACAACGGCATGCTATTTCGAGACCAGGACTGGACCCGGTTGAAGAAGATTGGTACGCAACGGCCCAGCACGTGGTTGTCGCGTGGCTGATGTCTCGATTCAGCCGAAGGAAATCCAGACGAGGAGAAGATTGGCGCGTTTGGCGTGGGCTTTTATAGCTTATTTTCCGTCACCGAGGAACCTTTCGTCACGTCCGGAGGGCGCTGGATGGGGTTTTACTGGAAGGACGGGAAAGATCAGGTACGTGCAGTTCCGCCATTCGTGCCCGGCACTACTGCGAGGCTCACGTCCTGCAAGTTGTTCGTTCGCCGTGGCAATCTACCCGAACAAACTGATGATCCATGGACCGCGTTCGAGATGGACGTACGGGAACCTGCACCGATTCTCGCTGCCTTTGATTTCAGCCGATTTCTTGTATCCTCGATCACGTTCATGGTACACCTGTGCGAAGTCAGCGTGTATCTCGACGACAAGCGATTTGCCCATGTAACCAAAGATGTCGGCATCCCTCAGCAGCTCACTTTACCCCCCGGTTTAACATCCACCGGTCCGAAGGAATTCATGCATATCAAAGGCCTTAAGTCAACTCGTAAGGAGTATATTTACAAGTTGCACTTTTCAGTTCTGAGCGTTGCTACCTTTTACAGCCCTGCAGATTACCGCAGAAATCATGAACTGGGTTTATCTAACCGGAACTGAGAAGCCCAGGCAAGCCCCCGTTGCCGGACGATCCCAATCTGAGGTCGTCGATGATGCCTGGTACCTGGAGGTCGGCCAATCCAGCATCGTGCTGACAATTTTCACGGCCGATGTGGACGTCAAACTAAGCAAGAAGATGTTGGTGGAACTCAATAGACTGACGAAGAAAAACCCACCCCACGTGCTCAAGTACGAGCTTATATATGTTCGTCAACCTCCTTCATACACCAGTTACCTGGTATGTTAACGTGTTCTTAGACGGGGAAGGACGAGTATGACGCAAGCAAAAGAGACGATGGCGCTCACATGGCAACGGGTAGCGTTTTCCAAGGACTGCGTGCGGACATGGACGGGTGAGCGCGCTTTTCAGATCCAGTACAGCTTGTGACTGACCTTGATCCAGGTCTGGCACCGCTCACGTGTTCATCGTCAGTCGTATTATAACCACAACCGGGTTATCTCTAACTTCCAGATAGGGACATTCCACCGCACAGACAACTGGTATTGGAGGACATATGTCCGCTCGGTTTATCCCCACCGTCGAGCGAGAGTCCATCGACCTTGTGTGAGTAGGCCCTCCCCCCCGTTGTAGCCAATGTCTTACTGGTTTTCTCAGTGACAGGCACGTCGCTCGTGAGTTAATATTGTTCCTCCACGAACGAGATGTTGACATACCCCCAAAGTTTGGAATAAGGAACTTCTTTTCGTCGGCGGATTCCTCGCACGCGCTGCCTATGAGTTGGAGATGCAAGATATCAAAGCCCAGTGGGATGCCTTCATTGCCTCAAAGAAGCCTGGCGAATCCCTCAGCCAAGGGTTATACAAGGGGTTCTACGACAAAGCCGTGCACAATCTCCAGTTCTTCACTTTTCACCCGTCGACTCCGTCTGCCCTCGTATCCAGCGAAATGCGATCCGCGTTCTTTGATTGCGGCATTCAGGGTCGGTTGTTTCCTGTCG
>Ga0307511_10000714_pt1 | contig 35388 bp, 35 predicted proteins | sample 13_EM_MG_FD_200266 | JGI IMG/M metagenome (GOLD analysis project Ga0307511, IMG submission 200266) | Populus trichocarpa ectomycorrhiza microbial communities from riparian zone in the Pacific Northwest, United States - 13_EM | ecosystem: Host-associated > Plants > Roots > Unclassified | place... | reverse complement strand
TGGTCAGGAGCCCAACAGGATGGCGCCGGCGCCCTTGCCTGGAAGCTGGTCCCAGTGCCGTAGCTGGTCGACCAGCCGGGCCAGCCGGGCGTCGCCGGGACCGACGTCGATCTGGAAATGGCCCTCGTCCGGCTGTGCGAAGTCCCCGCCCCAGCCGACCACGCCGCCGCACTCGCGGAGCACATCGCGGATGACGGCGACTTCGTGTTTGAGGAAGTTGCCGCGCACGCCGGCCGGATACCAGCCCGGCCGGATGTCGATCGCGGTGCCCGAGGCGTGGTTGGTCTCGTAGCCGGTGAGGTTGGCCGGATCCTTGAAGCTGACGATCCCGCCGAGGTCCAGTGAACCGATCTCGTAGTGGAATCGGCGGGCGACGTGCACGAGCACGGCGGTGGCGGCCCCGATGCGCAGTGCGACTGAGCAGCCGCTGCCGGGAACGGCGGCAGTCCAGATCGCGCCGCCGATGTCGGGGCCGGTCTCCATGTCCCAGCCGTTGGCGCTCTTGCGGCCGGTGGCGATTTTCGGCTCGGCGACGGCACTGCTGGTCGCGGCGGTGGCTGCGGGAGCCAGCACGGCGGCCAGTCCCAGCACCGCGGCAGCGCCTACGCCGGACCGCAACACCATACGTCGGGATAACCGACGGCCAGATGTGGCCATGTGATTGTCCTTCTCATGACTAGTGCAGGATTCCCTGCAGAACCAGGGGAATGAGAAGCACGACCGCGCTCAGCGGCCAGTACCAGCGCCTGGGCGCCTTGGTCAGCCTCGCCACGAGGTAGTTGACCCCCACGAACACGACCAGCACGGCCAGGGTGGTGCCAACCGTGAAGGTGACCACAAAACCCGTCTCGTCATCGAACTTCGTGTCTTTTTTCACCCAGCCGAGCCAGGCGAAAAGCGTGTTGTACAACACGAAGACCAGTAAGGAGAAGGGAAGTGTCGCGAGGTAACCCAGGCCGCCGTTCACCACCAGTGACACCGGCCAGCAAATCCACTTCCTCGACGTGGCACCCTGGTTCTGGCTGCTTCCCATTGAGATTTACCTTACTGGTTGCGGAGAGGTGCGAAGTATTTCTCGAACACCCGGTACAGTCCGATCAGCTGGTTCCCGTACTCGGCGGCGTCACTGCCGGTGCCGTTGTAGCGAGCAAGGATCTTCGTGCTGTCCGCCTCGCTGGTGTCGAGACCGGGACGGGCGACGTTGATGTCGCTCGCGGCCTGCAGCAGGACAAGCGCGGCCGTGCTGATGTTGTAGGTGTCGTCGGCGTGCAGTTTCTGCCAGACCGTCCAGAGATCGGATTCCTTGCTCGGGTCCATGATGGAACCGCTCACGATGCCCTGCAGCACGCAGTAGTTTCGGGCGACGATCGCGGTGGCCGCGAAAATCTGACCGAGTCCGGTGCTGGAATCGTTCTTCGGACTCACTCCGCCAGTGTAGTGGTCGATGACGAGAGCGTCGGCGGCCGTGTCGGCGGCGGTGAGATGGCGGATCTCCCACAGGACCGGGCACAGGATGAGCGCCTTGCGCATCCGGAGATTCCTGGCCAGGCTGGTGAACAGATAGTCGTACTGGATGACGGTGTTGAACGCGTCGGTTGTCGTGTTCGGGTAGATGCCAGGGAGTTCCGGCATGCCCTGTTCCGGCACGCCGATGGACACCAGGTATGTCTGGATGTCCGTGAGCAGGGCGTCCTTCTTGGTCATGTCGAAGCCGACGTCCAGCTGGCTGACGGTCGATCCCGGGTTGAAGGCGTTCTGGCCGCCGTCCCGGCCAGACGCGATGTCGTTGTCGATCTCGATGCCGCCGGCGCCTGACCCCACCGAGATGGTGGAGATCTGGTCGAAGGCCCAGTCGACGGGCATGGGGTAGCCCAGGTTGCCGGAGAACCCGGTGGACATGCCGGACACGAAGCTCGCCGAGGTCAGCCCGGCGCTGCCGACCCGGCTGCACACGTTGCGCGGTCCGTAGATGCCGATCTGGTACTCGTGTCCGAACTGGTCGATCGTGTCCTTGATTCCGACGAAGTGCGGGATGATGTTGTCGGTGACCTGGTAGTCCAATGCGTCGAAGTCGACCGCGAAATAGATCCTGGTGCCGGTGCGGAAACCGAAGTACCGGGCCCAGTCGATCGCGGCGAAAGCATCGGCCTGCCCCTGGTAGCGGCTGAAGTAGCTGGCCTCGCCGCCATAGGTCTGGTAGATGGGGAACACGTGCAGGCCGTTGCTCGCGATAGTGGCCAGCTCACCCGGCTTGATCTGCTTGTTCAGCGTGGAGTTGGGCACGTCGGACAGATAGCGGCCGACGATCTGATATCCGTTGGCCAGCAGCGTCTGCGCGCGGGCCGCGGTGATCTCGGTGATGCAGTCGCAGGCGATGCCCCGACGCGTGGCGTCCCCGGTGGAGACCAGCAGCTCGGCCCAGGTCTGGTAGTCGCCGCGGCCGGTGACCGGCAGGTTGACGAAGGTCTGGAACTCGCTGACCCGGCTCGACAGGGCACTGTCGAAGGAGCTGGTGAAGGACACCCCGTCCCGCCGGTTGAAGACCATCGCCGCGCTGAACAACTGGACCCAGGTTCCCGATGAGCCCTGGGACAGCGTGTTGTTCCTCAGTCCGGCCTGGGTCATCGGGCCGAACGCGCCGGTCGCCACGTCGTCGCTCATGCCGAGCTCGAACTGGATCGCGAACAGCAATGCCTTCTGCACGTCTCGCGAGAAGTTGCCGTCGCAGGGAATGATGAAGAAATTGGCCCTGTTGATGTACCGCGCGTTCATCCATTGCTGAATCGAGCGGATCTGTTCGGTGCCGTCCTCGACCACGACGTACGGGTCCATAGTGAGCAGCGCTTTGAACACCTTCGGTGTGACCCCGTCACCGGGATAGGCCGCGTCGACACCCATGTTTTGCTTCAGCTTGGTGACTGCGGCCGACACCCGATCGTTGAAGGTGCCGTCGATCTCGCCGCCGTCGTAACCTTTGCAGTACAGGCCGGACTGCACAATGCGATTGACGTTCGCCTGCGTGTTTCCCCCGTTGATCACGGGATACTGGGACTGTAGGGTTGACAGGGTGAGTGGGCCGAAGGTGTCGGACAGGGTGTCCATTCGCAGCTCGTACTGCAGCGCCCGGGTGAGCGCGTACATGATGGTCCAGCTGGTCTGGCCGTCCTCATCCACCTTCGGAATGCCCGGCACATTGTAGGAGTTGACGAATCGCTGCGCCCGTCTGACCAGCTCGTCAGCCAAGATAAACCCCCCAAAAAACGTTCTATCGGAATTCCTTGTCGCACCGTGACTTCTGTCGCTTATCGCGAGAAAGGTGTGAAAGTAGAGCTATGTGCCATGGCTCCGGGGTCAGCGGTGAGCCGTGGCGGCCACCGCTGACCCCGTCGCGATGTGTCAGTCGGTGGGGCACAAAGTCATGCCGGGCATCGGGTCGGTCGGAGTGTAGACGTCAACGGCCGGCACATAACCCCAGCCGTCGTACCCGTTCGCCGGGCGGTCGCCCTCCGTGTAGTACCAGATGTTGTTGCCGCCGGCGTGCTGGTCGCCGTAGCGGTAGCACTCGAAGAAGCTGTAGGTAGACAGCAGTGTGCCGGAAACGGGCCAGCTGGCACTCGCTCCCCGGTACACGGGAATATTGCCCTTGTTTCCGCACCAGAGCAGTGCGTTGCTGACGCTGCAACTCGCGGCGACGCCATTCGGCGAAGCCGTTTGGGCACTTGCCTGTGCTGGCATCAGCACGCCACTGGCGATTCCTGCGGCAACGGTCAGCCCGATTGCCGCCGAACGAATAACGGGCACAACTACCCCCTTGAATCAGGCCAGAATTCGGCCACGTTTCGATGCGAAACTCAAGCGGGGAGCGCGTGTGTAGCCGGTGCGGCAGATATGTGCGGCGACGACTGTCCAATGCGCGACATAATGTCCGACTCCCCCCTTGCGGGAGTCGCCGTCGGGCGTGACTCCCGATAATGGAGCTAACCTCAGTCGCTCGCGGTCCGCAAGATGCGCCCGATGACTGTGATACTCGTCATATTCTTCAATGTTGAAGTCTAATTCACATTCACCTGAAAAGCTCAACGCGTTGATGCCTTGGTGGTAGGTGGCGTATTTGTCGGGAATGACTCGTTCGGCGCGTTCACGGCCTTGAGGTAGCCGTTCATGAAGGCCTGCCAGATCTTGCCGGGCAGGCCGTTGCCGGCGATGGGGTTGAAGTCCTTGTCGCGGATCGGCTCGTACTTGTCGGAGCCGACCCAGACCGAGACGGCGACCGAGCGGGTGTAGCCGATGGCCCAGGCCTTGGCGTTGTCGCCGCCGTCGAGCGGCTGGGCGCCGGTCTTCAGGGCGGTCGGCCACGGCCCGGCCAGGCCGAGGTTGTTCTGCTGGGCGCCGCCGCTCATGGCCGCCGTGACCTCGTCGGCGATCTGCTGGCTGTTGGGCCCGAAGGCGGCGACGGCGTCGTCGGGTCGGGCGAAGCTGCGGCCGTCGGAGAAGGTGATCTTGCTGATGAAATGTGGGCTGCGGCGTTGGCCGTCGCCGGCGATGGTGGCGTAGGCGGCGGCCATGTCGATGGGCCGCACCTGGGTGGAGCCGCCGCCGTTGGCGATGTTGATGTCGGGGGTGCCGCCGTTCTCCCCGACCAGCAGCTTGGTCCCGTCGACCTGGTCGGGCACGCCGGCCTGGTGCGCGGCGTCGGCTACCGACTTGGTGCTGACCCGGTTGTAGACCAGGTTGGCCAACTCGGTGCTGATCGAGTACTGCAACGCCTGGGCCAGCGTGCACTGCGCCTTGCACGGGTAGTGGTCCTCGGCGTTGGCGATCTGCCGGGCGTCGAAGGTCTGCGGCGAGGCGGAGTTGAACACCGAACTCGGGCTGATGCCCTGCTGGAGCGCGGCGACGAGGTCGAACGGCTCGAACGCGGTGCCGGGCTGTTGCAGGGTCTGCGCGTTGTCCGTGTTGCCGGCGCCGGAATTGCCCCAGTACGCGGTGACGCCGCCGGTCTTGGGATTCACCGCGACCAGTGCCTGCCGCAGGGCCAGCGGCTGCCCGTTCATCACGCTGGTGACGGCCTGCTCGGCGGCGTCCTGGGCCTTGGGGTCGATGGTCGTGTAGATCTTCACGCCCTGGCGCTCGGCCTGGTCCACGGTGACACCGAAGGGCTGCTGGGCGAGCTCGTCGAGCACCTGGTCCTCGATCGCCTGCCGGGCGCCGGCCAGCGTGGTGGGCCGCGCCTTGTCCCGCTCGATCAGCGCCGGCGGGGCGGTGTACTTGGCCCGCTCACTGGCCGACAGCCAGCCCTTGTCGACCATCTGCGTGATCACGTTGTTCCAGCGCCGTGTCCGGTAGGTCGCGTCCTCGCTCTTGCTCGGCCCCTGGATCATGCCCGCCAGCTGTGCCGCCTCGGACGGGTTGAGCTGGTCGAGGTCCTTGCCGAAGTACGCCTGTGCGCCGGCCTTGATCCCGTACGCGCCGCGTCCGAAGTAGACGGTGTTCAGGTAGGCGGTGAGAATGTCCTGTTTGGACTTCTCGTTGTTCATCTTGAACGCCGACACCAGCTCCAGCCACTTGCGGCTCAGCGTCGGAGCGTCGTCACCGGTGGCCTTCTTCACGTACTGCTGGGTGATGCCGGAGCCGCCACTGTGTCCGCCGGACAGCTGGATCCACACCGCCCGCACGATCGACTTGACGTCGAAACCGGCGTTCTCCTCGAAGGTGGCGTCCTCGGCGGCGAACACCGCGTTCTTGACCACGTCCGGGATCTGCTCGTAGCCGACCTTGGACCGGATGCCGTCCTGGGCGATGTCCACCATCTTCGACCCGTCGGCGTAGTACAGCGTGACGGTCTGCGTCTCCTGTGCGGCGAGCGCGTCCGGGTCGGGCACGGTGACCACGAGATAGGTGATCACGAACGCGATCACGGGCACGAATATGGCGGCGGCCACCAGCACGTAGCACGTGCGTCGGACCCGCCGCCATACCCGTTTTCTGTTGTCCCGCTTGTCGTCCCGCTGCTCCTGCGCCACGTTAGGTCAGACGCCGACCGTGGCCGCGGAGTTGCTCAGCCGGTGCCGCCGAAGCCCGGTGGGCCGACGCCGTTGCCGTTGGTCTTTGTCGATGTCGACGTGTCCGTCGGCGGGCAGATGAACTGGCCACACGCGGTGGTTGTCGTCGGATGGTGCTTAGGCGTCGTGGTCTCGTCCGACGACGTCGTGGTGTCGGTCGTCGTGGCACCGGTCGTGGTCGTGTCGGTCGGCGTGGTCGTGGTGGTGAAACCGCTGAAGTTGCCCTTGCCGCCGAGGTCCTTGAACGGCGTGAAGTTCTCGACCGGCTTGCCCTGGAGGTAAGCGTTCATGTAGCTCTTCCAGATGTAGGAAGGCTCCTCGCGGCCGTAGATGTCGTAGTCCTGCGACTTGGGGCCGATGTGGTTGAGGTAGTAGCCGTAGATCGGGGCCAGGCCGTTGCGGGTGCCGGTCCACACCGCGGTGACGATCTGCGGCGTATAGCCCACCATCCACGCGTTGGCGTTGTGCCCAGTGTCCTCGTACTGCGCGGTGCCGGTCTTGGCCGCCACCGGCCGGTTGTTCGCCAGGTTGGCGCAGATGGTCTTGGCCAGGTCGGCACACGACGAGGCCGCCACCTTCGTCATCGACTCGGTGACGTTTCGGGCCAGCTGGGCGTTCTTGATCGAGTCGGTCTTGTCGAACGCCTGGGTCGGCGTCAGCTTTGGGTTGGCCTTCGCGTCGTAGACGTTGCCGTTGTTGCTGTCGGTGATCGTCGTGATGAAGTGCGACGGGATGTAGATGCCGTTGTTGGCCAGCGTGGCGTAGGCCTGCGCCATGTCGCGCGGCCGCACCTCGTACTGACCGATGCCGATACCGTCGGCGGTGGTGCCGTCGGCGTTTTGCAGCGCCGGCACCCGGTTGCCGACCAGCACCTGGGTCTGGGCGATGCCGGCGTCGAACGCGGCCTTGCGCACCGCGGACGGGCCGATGTCGTCGGTCATCTTGTAGAACACGGTGTTCACGGACTGCGTCATAGCGGTCCACACCGTGCACTCCTCGCCGCAGCTCTCCTCGTCGGCGTTGGTCACCTTGCGGCCACCGATCGTCTGGCCGCTGGTGCCGTTGTAGAGCGACTGGAGCCCGATCTGCGAGTTCGCGCGCATGCCGGCCAGGAAGACCAGGGGCTTGAACGACGAGCCCGGCTGTTGGGCAGTGTTCGCCATGTCGGTCGACCAGGCCTTGGTGTCACTGCCGCCGTACCAGGACACGATGCCACCGGTCTTCGGGTCGATCGACACCAGTGCGCTGGCGATGTTCGCATTGTGCGGAGTGTCCTTGGACATCACCGCGTTGGCCGAGTCCTCGGCCTGCTTCATCGCATTCTTGTCGATCGTGGTGTGGATCTGCGCGCCGAGTTGCTGGAGGTCGTCGCGACCCTTGCCGATGCCGAAGTTGGGGTCGCCGGCCTCGTCCAGGATCTGCCGCACCACGAACGTCGTCTTGCCGTCCAGCGCACCGCCGCCGTCGCTGTCGTTCGCGACCGGCTTCGGCTGCTCCTTGTACTGGTCGCGGTCGGCCTGGCTGAGCCAGCCGTCGGCCACCATCCGGCCCATCGTGTAGGTCCAGCGCTGGTTGGTCCAGGTCGGGTCCTCGTTGTACGCCGGCACGTTGATGCAGCCGGCGAGGAACGCGGCCTCGGACGGGTTGAGCTGGTCCACGTTCTTGTGGAAGTAGGCCTGCGACGCGGCCTGGATGCCGTAGGCGCCGCGGCCGAAGTAGACGGTGTTCAGGTACGCGTCCAGGATCTGGTCCTTGGACTGCACCTGGCTCATCTTGATGGCCTGCACCAGCTCTGTCCACTTACGCGTCAGCGTGTGGTCCTCGTTGCCGGTGGCCTTCTTCACGTACTGCTGCGTGATGCCGGAACCACCGCCGCCGTTGCCGCGCAGCTGGGACAGCACGGCGCGGCCGATGCCCTTGATGTCGAAGCCGCTGTTGGTCTCGAACGTCTCGTCCTCGGCCGCCTCGACCGCGTGCTGCACCACCTTGGGGATCTTGTCGATGGTCAGGATGGTCTTGTCGCCGCCGCTGGACGGGCCGAGCGAGGCCATCACGCTGCCGTCGGCGTAGTAGATGGTCATGGTCTGCTGCCCGCTGAGGACCGACTGCGGGTCCGGCGGCGTGACCATGAAGTAGGTGATGATGAACGCGACGATCGGGCCGACGAAGCCCACCGCGCACAGCACGTACGCGCTGCGGCGGACCCGGCGCCAGATGCGCTTTTTGCGCAGTGTCGCCTCGTCGGCCTCGTTGTCCAGGTACTCGTCGGGCTCGATGTAGTCCCGAAGGCCCGCGCCCGGCGGCAGGTCGTGCTCGCGGTGCGTCATCAGCTCCGGTTCGCGCTGATACTCCTCGTGCACCGGCGGCAGCATGTCCGTGGGCTGGTTGAACGGGCTGCGCTGGGTCGGCTGGTCCGGGCCGCCGCGCTGGCCGGGACCGGGCGGCCGGCCGCCCATGCCGTTCGGCCCGGGGCCGCCGGGACCGGGACGGCCACCCCGACCCGTCGGCGGCGGACCGCCGGGGCCCATCGGACGGCGGGGCGGCTGCGGTGGATAGCCCCGCGGCGGGGTGTTGGGACCCCGCATGGTCGGCTGCTGCGACGGCGGCACCGGCGGTCGACCGCCGGGCCCCCGAGTAGTCGGCGGCTGTTCACCGGGCCAAGCCGGCTGACCGCCGCCCCGGCGGCCGGGTTGCTCCGACTCGTCGAAGCTCGGCCACTGGGCCTCGTCACCACGCTCGTCACTCACCAAACGGCCTTCCAGATCGGTACCCACCAAGTAGGCAACCAGTCATGCTCGTCCATCGTCTCTACTGCTAGACGCCGCTGCTCAGGAGCTTGTTCACTCCGCCGCGGTACGCCGACGCGGCTTGCGTGCGCGCAAGCCGCCCGTCCCCAGGACGTATGACTGCACCAGGTGGTTCCAACTACATGTGCGGCAAACTTCGACGACGTAGACGGTGAACTCCTCGTAGATGGAGCTCATCCGGTCCAGTTCGTCCGGTGTGCGTGCCGAGCCGGCCACGTGCTTGAGCGCGTCGCCGTAGACCCAGGACACCAAGGTCAGCTGCTCTTTGCGGCACACGGGGCAGCTCGTCTCCGTCGGCTGCCCGTGGAACTTGGCGGCCCGCACCAGGTAGGGGCTGGCGTCGCAGACCTCCATGGTGCCGACCCGACCCGAGTAGACCTCCGCGAGCAGCGCACGGCGCTGCAACGCGTAGTCCACCACCTGTCTCTGGGTCCGCACACGCAACAGCGTACGTGCCCCCCGCTGGGCCCCAATGGGCCGTTCGGGGCAGCGGGCGGCCACGCTGTGTCACGCACACCACAGGGACAGGCCCGCGACAGGTCGCCGTGAGAGGGTGGAAAGCCCGGCTGACCAGGGATGGAACAGCACGGGCTCAGCGTCGCGTTGGCAGTGGTACTGCCAATCACACCGAGGAGGAGTCCGGATGAGTGTGCGGGTAGCCATCGTGGGTGTCGGCAACTGCGCGGCATCCCTGGTGCAGGGGGTGCACTACTACCGGGACGCCGAGCCGGGGACGCGGGTGCCCGGCCTGATGCACGTCCAGTTCGGCGACTACCACGTGCGGGACGTGGAGTTCGTCGCGGCTTTCGACGTGGACGCCAAGAAGGTCGGCCTCGACCTGTCCGAGGCCATCGTGACCAGCGAGAACAACACCATCAAGATCGCCGACGTGCCGCCGCTCGGGGTGAGCGTGCAGCGCGGGCACACCCTGGACGGCCTGGGTCGCTACTACCGGGAGACCATCGAGGAGTCCGACCTGGAGCCGGTCGACGTGGTGCGGGCGCTGCGGGAGGCCCGGGTCGACGTGCTTGTCTCCTACCTGCCGGTGGGGTCGGAGGAGGCCGACCGCTTCTACGCGCAGTGCGCCATCGACGCGCGTGTCGCCTTCGTCAACGCCCTGCCGGTGTTCATCGCCTCCGACCCGGCCTGGGCGGCCAAGTTCGCCGAGGCCGGCGTGCCGATCGTCGGCGACGACATCAAGTCCCAGGTCGGGGCCACCATCACGCACCGGGTGCTGGCCAAGCTGTTCGAGGACCGGGGCGTGCTGCTGGACCGCACCATGCAGCTCAACGTCGGCGGCAACATGGACTTCAAGAACATGCTGGAGCGGGACCGGCTGGAGTCGAAGAAGATCTCCAAGACCCAGTCGGTGACCTCCCAGGTGGACCGCGACCTGGGGGCCCGCAACGTGCACATCGGCCCGTCCGACTACGTGCAGTGGCTGGACGACCGGAAGTGGGCCTACGTCCGTCTGGAGGGCCGCGCCTTCGGCGACGTGCCGCTCAACCTCGAGTACAAGCTGGAGGTCTGGGACTCCCCCAACTCCGCCGGCATCATCATCGACGCCGTCCGTGCCGCGAAGATCGCCCTGGACCGGGGCATCGGCGGCCCGATCCTGTCCGCCTCGTCCTACTTCATGAAGTCGCCGCCGGAGCAGTACTCCGACTCGGTGGCCCACGACGCCGTGGAGAAGTTCATCCGCGGCGAGCTGGAGCGCTGATTCGGGTCGCCGCATGCGGTTGTCGGGGCACTGACCGCATGCGGCGGCTCACGGCAGGTTGACGCGCTGGCAGGATGGGCCCCGTGCGGATCCTGATGCCCCTGCCGGATCATGACTTCGACGTCACCGAAGTGGCGGTGCCGTGGCGGCTGCTGACCGATGCCGGCCACCAAGTGGTGTTCAGCACGGAGCGGGCCGGCACGAGACCGGCGGCGGATCCGCGGCTGCTCACCGGCGTGATCTTCGGGCAGCTGGGGGCCGAACCGGAGCCGAAGCGGTTCTATCAGGAGCTGACGGGCGATCCGGGATTCGCGGCGCCGATCGCCTGGGAGGCGATCGAGCCGTCCGACTACGACGGCCTGATCCTGGCCGGCGGTCACGCCCCGGGCATGCGGCAGTACCTGGGCAGCGCGGCGTTGCAGGCGAAGGTGGCGGAGTTCTGGCGGCTGGAGCGGCCCGTGGGCTCGATCTGCCACGGCCCGATCGTGTTGGCCCGGGCAGGCGTGCTGGCCGGCCGGCGCACGGCATGCCTGCCGAAATATATGGAGCGCCTGTCCTACTACGTGTCGGCGTGGAAGCTGGGCAGCTACTACCGGACGTATCCGGCCTACGTCGAGGACGAGATCCGTCAGGCCGGCGCGAAGTTCGAAAGAGGCCCGTTCACGCTGGCGAGAGGCACGGCGACCGATGACGGCCCGGCCTTCACGGTGCAGGACGGCAACTACCTCTCGGCCCGCTGGCCGGGCGACGCCTACCTGTTCGCGCGCCGGTTCGATCAACTGTTGACGACCTGACGTGCGTGAGGTGTGGCTCGACCCGGACGATGCCCAGCTGAGCTGGGACGGCCTGGTCGAACTTCGACGTGCCGGCGAGTGGTGGCAGCCGTGGCGGCTGCCACCCGGCCGTATCCCGACGGGGAGGCTGGCCGAGCTGGCTCGGATGCCGGCGGGTGTGCGCGTGGGCATGCGGACGGACGCCCGCCTGTTATCGATGCCGCTGTTCGGCGACGCGGACTACTCCTCGCCGGTGGACGTGCTGGTCGACAGCCAGCTGGCGCATCGGATGGCGGTCAAGCCAGGTGAGCAGGTGCTGACGGTGGCGCTGCCGGGCCAGCCGGCGAACGTCGACGTGTGGCTGCCGAACTATGGCCGCACCAAGGTGGGGCGCCTGCGGCTGGCGGCGCACAGCATGGTCCGGCCGATGAGCCGCACCGGCCCGCACTGGATGGCGTACGGCAGCGCGATCACGCAGTGCCGGCTGGTGGACGGCCCGAGCCAGACCTGGACCGCGGAAGTGGCTCGCCGGCACGGTTGGCGGCTGACCTGCCTGGGCTTCTCCGGGGAGTGCCATCTCGACCCGGTCGTCGCGCACACGATCCGTGAACAACATCCCGACCTGGTGACGCTGGGTGTCGGCCTGGATATCCACCACGCGGCGAGCTTCAGCCGGCGCACGCTCGGTCCGGCGCTGGAGGCATTCCTGGACGTGCTCGCCGACCAGCCGGTCGTGGTGATCACCCCGCCGCTGGCCCCGGCCCGTGAGCAGGAGGTCAACTCGGTCGGCCTGACCCTGGGCGACATCCGTCACCTGGTCGCCGACGCGGCGCGCGGCGTGAGCGTGATCGACGGGCGTGACCTGGTCTACGCCGATCTGGTGGTGGACGGCCTGCATCTCGGTCCGGACGGCTATCAGTCGCTGGCCGAGCGGATTTCCCCGCTGCTGACGGCGGAGCTGGGTCAGAAGCCGGCGGCGGCGTACTCGGCGTAGGCGGTCGGCGGCGCGACGTCGACCCGGCTGCATTCGGTGTTGCCGGCCCGGGTCTTGGGCCACTGCGTCAGGTAGTAGATCTGCCGGCCGGTCTTGCGCGCCGCCTGGGCGAAGCCGCTGGCGGCGTCCTTGTCGTTGTAGTACGCCTCGCCGATGATCACCGGCTGGGTGGTGAGACCCTGCTGCCGCAGCTGCTGGTCGTTGTAGACGAACTGGCCGTACTCGTCGCCGTAGATGTGCATGTCCACTATGGACGGTGGGCTGGCGCCGTACATCTTGCCCACGTTGAGAACCTGGCCCGGGTCGTTGCCGTTGATGGAGAAGCCGACGGTGTCGGCGCGGCCGAACTCCGCCGTGTACGCCTGCCACAGCTGCTGGTCGTAGCGCAGCAGGAGGGACTGGTCGGTGGAGGCGGTCAGCTCGCCGCCGAGGTCGAGGTGGAACTGCAGCCCGGCGGCCGCGATGATCGGGTGCAGCGACTGGATCAGCTGCCAGTTCTCCTGGTACAGCGCGTCCTGCCAGGACGACCAGCTGCGCGGGTCGTTGCCGTCGGAAGGATGCAGCACGACGGTGACCTCGGCGAAGCCGGCCTGTTTGACGTCGGCCAGCAGCCCGGCGAGGTTCTGCTGGCCCTGCGGCGGCAGGCGGCCGCCGGTCGAGTCCATCGCGGTGCCGTCGTCCGGGCCGTGATGATGGTAGACGCCGATGGACAGCCGGTTCTGGCCGGCCTGCTTCATGCCGGCCAGCTGGTAGGCGATGATCGTCGGCGCCTTGCTGAACGCGTCGACCACCTGGTACGGCTGCCGATAGCAGCCGTCGAGGTAGTAGTAGTCGTAGTTGGAGCCGCCGGAGACGGCCGGCGGCGGCGCGACCGGGTCGGCCCAGGCCGGGACGGCCAGCGTCGTGACGAGCAGCGTGACCGCCACGACGACCAGTGTCCGAGTACCCATGACGGAAACCTCCCGTCCGGTCGCGCCTGTGCTGTCTGTGGAGCGTCGCACCGCCGCCGGGTTCCGACCGGCGCGAGGCGGCCTAGTTCACCGCTTCGGGTGGGTTTCCGCAGGTTAGGCTGCGTGGTTGCAGGTGGAACAACTGCAGTCGGCGCAGACGCAGTTGGCGCACGAGTCACCACCGCAGTTCGCGCACTGGCAGCTGGCGTGGTTGCACGTGGCGCAGGCGCAGTCGGCACAGTGGCAGTTCGCGCAGGAGTCGCCGCAGTTGGCGCAGGCGCACCTCGTGCACTCGTCGTAGTGGACGCCGTTGCCGGCGTTGTGCTCGCGGTGCACGTGGCCGTCGTGCAGGTAGTCCACGTGGTCGGCATGGACCACGGCCTCGTGCCCGCAGCCCGGCCCGTGGGTGTGGCTGTGACTTTCGGCGGGTCTGTGGTCGATGGAGGTGGTCATGTATTGATGCTCATATGCGCACCTGTGCACGACCATTCGGGGCGCGGCCGTTCGCCCGAACGAGTTAGCTTGGGGATCATGACCTCTCGACCGACCGCCCTCATCACCGGCGCCTCCCGTGGCATCGGCGCCGCCGTGGCTGCCGCCCTGGCCCCCACCCACCACCTGCTGCTCGGCGGCCGCGACGTCGAGGCGCTCAAGGCCGTCGCCGCGCAACTCCCGTCGGCAAGTCCTTGGCCCGTCGAGCTCACCGACCCGGCCGCCCTCGCTGAGGCCACCGCCGCCATCGAACGCCTGGACGTCCTCGTCCACAGCGCCGGCGTCGCCACCCTCGGCGCCTTGGCCGACACCTCCGTCGAGGTGTGGCGGACCACCCTGGAGATCAACGTCGTCGCCGTCGCCGAGCTCACCCGCCACCTGCTCCCCGCCCTGCGCGCCGTCGCCGGCCAGGTCGTCCTCATCAACTCCGGCGCCGGCCTGAGTGCCAACCCGAACTGGGGCGCCTACGCCGCCAGCAAGTTCGCCCTCCGCGCCTTCGCCGACGTCCTGCGCGCCGAGGAGCCCCGGCTCCGCGTCACTTCCGTCTACCCCGGCCGCACCGCCACCGACATGCAGCGCGAGATCCGCGAGAGCGAAGGCAGCGCCTACACCCCGAACGACTACTTGACCCCCGAGACCGTGGCCCAGGCCGTGACGTTCGCCCTGCTCGCGCCCCCGGACGCCCACGTCAACGAGATCACCGTCCGCCCCCGGCCGCACTAGTTGTCCACAGCCTCCGACTTGTCCACATCTGGATCTTCACCCACCCCGGAGACGCCACCGCTGAGTAGGCTGGGTGCGGGGCCGGCCCCCTGGGTTTGGGCGGGGGTGTGGGGTGGTGGGACTGTCAGATTGACGTGCCGCTCGAGCAGTTCGAGCAGCCTGACCACGGCGGGGTGGTCGGCGACGGCGTCGAGGACTCGGACGGAGATGCCGCGCCGGGGTGTGGGGTTCACGATCGGCACGGCGACGGTCGACTCGGGCAGTGTGCCGAGGCCGAGGCGGGGGATGACGGTGATGCCCATGCCCTCGGCCACGAACTTGATCGCGGTCGGGTAGTCCTGGGTCTCGATGTGGAAGGCCGGGCTGAAGCCGGCGGTCGAGCAGGCGTCGAGCATCAGCTGTCGGCAGGCGCCGCGGGCCACGTCGTTGTCCACCCAGGCCTCGTCGCGCAGCTCCACCAGGTCCACCTGGGCCCGGTCGGCCAGCGCGGAGTTCCTCGGCACGACAGCGAGGTACGGCTCGGTGAGCAGCGCACGCACCCGATAACCCTTGGTGTCGCCGGATTCCGCGCCGTCCACGAAGATCTCGACATCGGGCGGCCCGGCGTCGGCGCGGACCAGCTCGATCAGCCGCAGGTCCAGGCGCAGCCCGGGGAACTCGCGGGCGAGGGCGGCGACGACGGGCGGGATCCAGACGGCCCCGGCGGAGGCGAAGTAGCTCACCGACAGGGCGCCGACCCGGCCCGCCCGCAGGTCGGAGACCACCGATTCCAGCTCGGCGAGCCGTTCGAAGACCCGCGCCGCATGGGCCGCCACCGTGCGGCCGGCGACCGTCGGCTCGATGCTTCGGCCGGCGCGCTGGACGAGCGTGAGCCCGGTTTCCTTCTGGAGCGCGGCGATGTGCTGGCTGATCGCCGACGGTGTGTAGCCCAGGTTCGTCGCGGCGCCGCGGATCGAACCGTCGGCCACGACCGCGCGCAGCACGCGGAGCCGGTGAATGTCCACACCCACAACACTACAGTCGCACTGAACAGTCCGGCGGTTTTTCTTGCTTGTGCTTACGTTTCGGGCGAGTCATCGTCGGGGCATGCCACTCAAATACCGTGCCCTGGCCGCCGTCGTGACGACCGTGCTCCTCTGGGCCTCGGCCTTCGTGGTCATCCGCGTGGTCGGTGAGGACCTCTCCCCGGGATCGCTGGCCTTCGCGCGGTTGCTCGTCGGCACCATCGCGCTGGCGCTCGTGGCCCTTCGCTACCGGCGCCCGCTGCCCCGCGGGCGAGCGCTCGCCTTCGTGCTCGGCTACGGCGTGCTGTGGTTCGCCGGCTACACCGTCGTGCTCAACTGGGCCGAGCGGCACCTGGACGCCGGCACCGCCGCGCTGCTGGTCAACGTGGCGCCGATCCTGGTTGCCGTGGTCGCGGGCATCGTGTTCGGGGAAGGCTTCCCCCGACCGGTCGTGATCGGCATGCTCGTCGCCTTCGCCGGCGTCGTCGTGATCGCCGTCGGCGGTGCTGGCGGCGGTGTCGCGGATTCGCTGGGCATCGGGCTGGGCCTGGTCACCGCCGTGCTCTACGCCGCCGGGGTGCTGATGCAGAAGGTGGCGCTGCGCTCGGTGGACGCGGTCACCGCGACCTGGGTCGGCTGTGCCGGCGGTCTGGTGGCCACGCTGCCGTTCGCCCCGCAGGCGGTGGTCGAGCTCTCCCACGCCTCCGGCGGCGCGATCGCCGGCGTGGTGTTCCTGGGGGTCGGACCCACCGCGATCGCGTTCACCACGTGGGCGTATGCCCTGGCCAGGACCGATGCCGGACGCATGGCCGCCACGACGCTGTGCGTCCCGGGCATCGCCGTGCTGGTGTCGTGGGTGACGTTGGGCGAGGTGCCGACCGCGCTGGGACTGCTCGGCGGGGCCATGTGCCTGGCCGGCGTGGCCATCAGCCGCCGCAAGCCCCGGGTGGTCGAGGCGGCCGCGGCTGATTCGCAGGTCGAAGAACAGACCTGCGAATCAGCCGCGTAGTGCCACTGATCAGGCCTCGGCCAGGAGCCGGTGGGTGACCTTGTGGACCTCGGCCGCGGCGGCGGCGCGGTCGACCTGGGTGGCTTCGCCGGCGGAGACGACCTGGTCGCCGGCGACCCAGACGTCGCGGACCCTGCGAGAGCCGGCGGCCCAGACGAGGTTGGACAGGAGCTGGGGAGCGGGCACGTCGATGCCGGCGGCGAAGGCGGGGTCGTCGAGGTCGACGTGGACGAGGTCGGCCCAGTAGCCGGGGGCGAGGGTGCCGAGGTCGTCACGGCCGATGGCGGCGGCGCCGTCGCGGGTGGCCATGAGCAGGGCCTGGGCGGCGGTGAGGGCAGCGGCGTCGGAGCTGGCCAGGCGGGCCAGCATCGCGGACAGCTGGATCTCTTCCCACAGGTCGAGGTCGTCGTTGCTGGCGGGACCGTCGGTGCCGAGACCGACGGCCACGCCATGGCGGCGGAGGTCGGTCAGGCGGGCGGTGCCGGAGGCGAGCTTGGCGTTGGAGCCGGGGCAGTGGCCGACGCCGACCCGGTTGGCGGCGTAGAGCTGAATGTCCACATCGGACAGATGGACGGAGTGGGCGGTGATCACCCGGCCGCCGAACACCCCGAGGGAGTTGAGCAGCAGGGGAACGGAGCCGTGCTCATCCCGCAGGTGCGCGTCCTCGGCGAGGGACTCGGCGACATGGATGTGCAGCAGGGCGGACCGCTGCTTGGCCTCGGCGGCGATGACGGGCAGCGCCTCGGCGGGCAGGGTGTAGGCGGAGTGCGGCCCGTAGCCGAGCTCGATGCGTTCCCCGGGCCCGAACCGCAGCCCGTCGGCGTCGATCCACGCGCTGATCTGGTCGGTCATGTGCAGCCAGCTGCCGAGCCGGTCCCAGCCGGGCGCGGCGATCACGGCGGGGGTGAGCACCATGCGGGAGCCGACTTCCAGCACGGACTCGACCATGGGCTCGCCGTAGAAGTACATCTCGACGCTGGTGGTGACGCCGTGCCGCAGCATCTCCAACGCCCCCAGCCGCATGCCGGCCCGCACGTCGTCGCCGTCGAGCCGGCCCTCGGCCGGCCAGATGACGTCCTGCAGCCACGACATCAGCGGCAGGTCGCCGCCCATGCCGCGGAGCACGGTCATGGGGCTGTGGGCATGGGTGTTGATCAGGCCGGGCAGCAGGATGCCGGAGAGCTCCCGGACGGTCACGCCGTCGGACAGCACCGGGGCGTTGGCGGCGGGCCCGACATAGCCGAGCCGGCCGTCGGCGCCGACGTCGACCACGGCGTCGCGGACGACGGAGCAGTTGGCGTCACAGGGCAGCACGACCGGGGCATGTAGCCGGAAAGCCTGATCCATGACCGGATTCTGTCATCCCCCGAGCGGCAGCTCGGCGACGACCGTCCAGCCGCTGCCCCCGGTGGGACCGGCGCTGAACTGGCCGCCGAGCAGCTCGACCCGCTCCCGCATGCCGACGAGCCCGAAGCCGCCGGACCCGCCGACGGGGGCGGCGTGCTGACCGGTTCCGTCGTCGGCGACCCGCACACGCACCGAACCGTCGACGGTCCGGACGTCCACATCGATCCGGCGGACGCCGGCGGCGTGCTTGCGGGCGTTGGTCAGCGACTCCTGCACGAGCCGGATCACCGACTGCGCCAACTCGGGGGGCACGTTCTCGGAAAGCTGCACGTCCAGCCGCACCGGCCCGCCGACCTGCTCGACGGTCCGCCGGATCTGCGCGGAAAGCTCGTCGTTGTCCCGGCTGGTCGGCGAGGCCTCGGTGCCGCGCAGGGTGCCGACGAGCCGTCGCATCGCGGCCAGCGCCTCGTGCCCGCTGGCGGTGATGATCGGCAACACCTGCCGGGCCGCGTCCGGGTTCTGGTCGACGATGGCCTCGGCGGCCTGCGAGTGCACGACGATCCCGGTGACGTAGTGGGCGACGACGTCGTGCAGTTCCCGGGCCAGCGCCAGCCGTTCGGCCTGCTGCGCGGCGGCGACCGAGGTGGCCTCGTCCTTGCGCCGGTCGCGGTCGCGGGCCCGGAAGTACAGGCCGGTGCCGACGGCGATGCCGAAGAAGACCACCGTGATCGCGATCAGGTTCGCGAGGCCGAAGTCGTTCGCGCTGTCGGCGTAGTAGCGGCGGTCGAGATAGCCGGTGATCGCCCACGCCACCAGCAGCGACACGGTGCCGAGCGCGGCCCGGCCGCGCGGCGCCTGCCGGACCACGATGGCGGTCATCGCCATGGCGGCGGCCAGCGACACGATGTCGCCGCCGATCCGGATCAGGCCGAACCCGTGCAGCAGCAACGAGCTGCCGGCGATGGCGATCGACGCGGCCAGCGCGGCGTCGAAGGGGCGCCGCGGCGAGAGCACGGCCAGCAGGCAGACGATCAGGTCGGCCGGCAGTTGCAGCCACAGCCCCGGCCCCAGCCCGCGCCAGCTCACCATCTGAGCCAGCAGCAGGAGGACGAGCGCGGCGGCCAGCGGCCACTGCCGGCGGGCCAGCGCCCGCCAGCCGAGGTACCTGTTCTCCACGCGGCACACCGTAGGACGTAGCCGGGGCCGACGCCGTCAACCTGTGGAAGGGTGCCCTGTCAGACCTGCGGCGTAGCCCGGGACGATGCCCCGGGCCGACGCCCGATGACCCTTCCGCCGACCAGGCTTGAGCCAACGTCGGAGGAAGGGGCACGAGATGTTCACGATGGTGATGACCTGGAGCGGCGCGGTGGTCGGCCTGCTGGTGCTGGCGGTCATGGTGGTGACCGGCCTGCTGGTGGACACCGAGCGGTCGTAGCCCTCAGCCCAACTGCTTGCGCAGCAGGGCGGCCAGCCGCCCACCGTGCGGCTCGGTCGGCTCGGTGTCGGCGAACCGCGCCGGGGCGCCCTGTCGGGCCCGCTGCGCCGTCAGCGAATCGATGCGGAACGCCGGCCGGTTGCCGCCGGCCCGCTGCCGCGACCGCAGCCACGCCAGCCGGTGCAGCGCCTCGGCATGGTGGTCGGTGATGGTCACCTGGGCGGCGTCGAACGAATGCAGCACGGCCCGGTTGAGCTCGACGGTCGCCCGGTCCCGCCACAGTGTCCGCTCGGTGCGGGTGTCCAGCCCGAGCCGCGCGGCGACCTCCCGGGCCACGGCGTACGCGCCCTCGTCGGCCAGGCTGCGGGTGCCGATCTCGGCGCCGACGAACCAGCTGTTGAACGGCGCCGCCGGATAGGTGATGCCGCCGATGGCCAGCCGCATGTTGCTGATCACCGGCACGGCGTGCCAGCGCAGCCCCAGCTCCACGAACCACGGCAGCTCGGGGTGCTCCAGCGGCACCTCCTGGATGACGTCCCGCGGCACGGTGAACAGCTGCGGCCCCTCGTGCGCGGTCTCCACCACCAGCGGCAGGTGGTCGAACCGGCCCCGCTGGGTCGGCGGCCGCCAGCCCATCTTGGTGACGGCCTCGGTGAAGTCGGCGTAGCGGGGATCGCCGACGACCCGGCCGGTGGCGTCGCGATAGCCGGCGTACCGCACCAGCTGCTCGTTCCAGATGCACGGGCCGGGCGTGGACGGGGAGTCCGGCGCGAACACGGTGACCAGCGGCCGGATCTGGCCGCCGTTGGTGGACAGCCGCAGGTGCTGCACGCATTCGGCGGCGACGGCGGCCGAGTTGCGCAGCCCGCGCAGGTCCCGCACCTTGAGCCGGCGCCACGGCACGCCGCTGGTGCACCAGCCGCTGTCCCGCAGCGCCACCCGCGCGCCGTAGGCGAGCTCCTGCGGCGTGTGCCGGTACGTTCCGGTGTCGGCGATCTCGGTCCGCACCTGGGCCAGCCGCTGGCTCACCGGGCCGGCATCCGGGTGCGCGTCGTGGAACATGCGGAGGAACTCCTCGGCGGCGTCGATGTCCACGCAGTCGAGGGCAGGGAGGGTTGCCAGAGCCGTCACGGTCGGCAACCGTATCCGCCGCCTGGCCTCACGCGTCACTGCCAGAAGGGGCACAGTTCGGACTAGTGGATCTCCGCCCGAACGGGTGAGTTCTATACCCAGCGTGGCCGACTCGACCGCGGCCCGCTGTGTCTTGAGTACCTGGTCGGGTGACCTAGTCGACCTTGGCGAACATCAGGTCGTGGCTGATGCGGCCCTCGTTGACGGCCCGGTTCTCGAACTTGGTGACCGGCCGCCAGTCGGGTCGGGGCGCCCACCCGCCCGGCTGATCGGCGTACACGTTGCGCAACCGAGTCTCGCCGCTACACACAGTCATCATCTGGTCCGCGTACTCCTCCCAGTCGGTGGCCATGTGGAACACGCCGCCGGGCGTCAGCCGGGAGGCGACCAGCGCGACGAAGTCGGGCTGCACGATCCGCCGCTTGTGGTGGCGGGCCTTGGGCCACGGGTCCGGGAAGAACAGCCGCACGCCGGCCAGCGAGTCGGGCTCGACGTGCTCGGTCAGCACGGTCACGGCGTCGCCCCGCAGCAGCCGGAGCGTGGCGACCTCGAGCGCGTCGGCCCGCAGGATGAGCTGGGCCAGACCCGGCTTGTAGACCTCGACGGCGAGGTAGTTCAGCTCCGGCTGCGCGGCGGCCAGCTGGGAGGTGGTCTCGCCCATGCCCGACCCGATCTCCAGCAGCACCGGGGCGGGGCGGCCGAACCACTCGTCCAGCACGAGCGGACCGGGCGGCAGCGCCTTCACGTCGCGGCCCAGCTCGGGCCACCGGGTGTCCCAGGCGCGCTGCTGGCCGACGGTCATCCGCTCGCCGCGCTGGACGTAACTGACGATGGAGCGATGGTGCGCTGGACGCTGATCGGCCCGATCGGAGTCTGACTGTGTCACGGTTGCCAGACTCTTCCAGATCAGGTCGCCTCGATCACGTCCAGCCTGTTCCGGAGGTCTTCCAGCCCCCGGACAGAGATCAACTTCGGGGCGCTGCCACGGTGCGCCGGCAGCACGTCCAGCCAGCCGCGGTGGCGGGCGGTGAACATCACCGTGGTGGGCACGGTCGGGGCCTCGCCGGCCGCGTACACCTCGGACGGCACGTATTCCCAGTAACCGTCCTCCCAGGGCACGTAGACCCAGCCCGGTCGGTCGGCCAGCAGCTTGGCGACCTCGTCCTCCATCCGGAAGCCGGCCGTGCGGGTGGGCAGTCCGCCGGCGGCCAGCGCCCGCAGCCACCAGGGCGCGGGCAGGTCGGGTTCGAACTTGCTGAGCACCCGGTACAGGCCGACGACCTGTCGCTCGGGGGCTCGGTGGATCCAAGCGCGGCGGGTGTCCTCGGGTCCGGCGGCATCCGAGAGCTCACCGGCCAGTTCGACTGCCTGCGACCACTCCAGCGTGGCCAGAGGCTCCACCCGCACTTGCTTCTTCACGTTTCGACGTGGGTGCGATTCGGTCACCGCCACCGCTCACCTCCATGGGCTGCCTGACGGGTTAATTCGATCCGATCACTTCCGGCGGGTTTTCGCACGTTCCTGTGCGGGAGTTCACGTGGTCTTCATGCAGTTCTTACGCCATTCGAGCAGCCGAACCACTGGACGCGACATGGTCTGGACCAAGCGGCTGATCATCCGGCCTGGTACTCGACCGCGTCCCCAGTATGGTGCAGATACGCGTCCTCGAGCGATCCCCGCTTCGGGCTCAACTCGTGCAGCACCACGCCGTGGGCGGCGGCCATCTCGCCGATCTGCGCGGCGTCGAGGCCGACCACCACAAGTGCGCCAGGCTCGTGGCGCACCGACGCACCTTTGTGGACCAATGCCGTCTGCAATCGTTCCACCTGGGCGGTCCGAACCCGAACCGACGACTCGGTGGCCTCGCTGATGAATTGGGCGGTCGGACATTGCGCGATCAGCCGACCGCGGCCGATGACGATCAACTCGTCGGCGGTCTGGGCCATTTCCGCGAGCAGGTGGCTGGACACCAGCACGGTCCGGCCGTTGTCGGCCATGGTGCGCATCAGCCGGCGCACCCAGGCGATGCCCTGCGGGTCGAGGCCGTTGACCGGTTCGTCGAACAGCAGCACCTGGGGGTCGCCGAGCAGGGCGGCGGCGATGCCCAGCCGCTGCGACATGCCCAGCGAGAAGTCACCAGCGGGGCTGCGCGCCGCCTTGGTCAGGCCGACCAGGTCCAACACCTCGTCCACCCGCTTGCGGGGCAGGTCGGCGGCTCGGGCGAGCCAGCGCAGGTGGTTGCGCGCGGTCCGGTGCGGGTGCACCCACTTCGCGTCCAGCAGGCCGCCGATCACACGTAACGGCCGCCGCAGCTCCTCGAAGCGCTTTCCGTCGATCAGCACGAAGCCGGTGTCGGGCCGGTCCAGGCCCAGCACCATCCGCATCGCGGTGGACTTGCCGGCCCCGTTCGGCCCGAGAAAGCCGGTGACCACGCCGGGCCGGGCGGTGAAGGACAGATCGTCGACGGCGACGGTCCGGCCGTAGCGTTTGGTCAGCCCCACCGCTTCGATCATGTCGCCGATGATCCCAGGAAACGGCGTGGGCGGGTCGGCCAGTGCCCGGGATGCGGCGAGGGTCCGGGCCGCCCCCCGATCGGCGGTCCGGACCCTCGCCCGAGCGGGCCCCGATTCCCACTCGTTCCCCAGCCCCTGTACCGGTGTGACGACACACGTGCGCCGTCATGACGCGGTTCAGGCGTCTCTTTTTTCGACCACCACGAGAGCGGCCACCAGCAGCGCCGCGGCGACCGCGGCGAAGTACAGCAAGCCACCCCACGGGCCGTAGGGCAGGCCCTTGTCCACGGTGCTGGCGAACTGGCCGGCGGCCACGAACGGCATCCACTCGTGCAGCTGGTCGCCGACCCGCGGGATGATCTCCACCAGCTGCTCGACCAGCAGCGGGAACACCAGAAGGATGGCCACCGCGGCGGCGCTCTGGCGCAGCAGCGCCCCGACGGCGACGGCCAGCACGGCGGCGATGGCGTACACCAGGCCCATGCCGGCGATCTCCCGCCACTGCGCGGCGGTGGTGATGTCGGTGGCCGAGCTGCCCGTGATCAGCCGGGCCACGCCCCAGGACCCGAACGACGACACCTCGCCGACCGCGCCGGCCACCAGAGCCAGCACGGTGACCTTGGCCAGCAGCGCCCGGGTCCGGCTGGGCACCGCCTGGAAGGTCGCCTTGATGGTGCCGAAGCGGTACTCGGTGGTGACCGAGAGCGTGGCCATCACCATGATCACCACCAGGCCCAGGATGTACACGGTCTGCGTGCCCTCGGGCCTCACCGTGGAATCCCGGGCGGCCAGCGACACCAGCCCGGCGGTGATGCCGATGGTCAGCACCAGCGCGGTGGCGATGCACCACACCGGGGCCCGGGTGGAGAACAGCTTGATCCGTTCGACGGCGAGCAGCGTCATGCCACGTTCACCTCGTCCGCCTGGTACTCGACGGCGTGGCCGGTCAACCGCATGAACGCCTCCTCAAGCGAACCCTGCTGCGGGCTCAGCTCGTGCAGCACGACGCCGTGCGTCGCGGCCATCTCGCCGATCTGGTCGCTGCTGCCGCCACTGATCACCAGCGCGTCATCATCCGTGTTACGCACCGACATGCCCCACTGGGTCAGCACCTCGGCCAGCTTCGCCACCTGTGGACTGCGCACCAGCACGGTGGTCTCGGTCGCGCCGCCGATGAAGGTGGCGGTGCTGCCCTGCGAGATCAACTGCCCCCGGCCGATGACGATCAGGTCCTCGGCGGTCTGCGCCATCTCCGACAGCAGGTGGCTGGACACCAGCACAGTGCGGCCCTGCCCGGCCAGGCCCTGCATGAACCGGCGGATCCACAGGATGCCCTCCGGGTCGAGGCCGTTGACCGGTTCGTCGAACAGCAGCACCTGGGGGTCGCCGAGCAGGGCGGCGGCGATGCCCAGCCGCTGCGACATGCCCAGCGAGAAGCTGCCGGCCCGCTTGTCCGCGACGGCGGTCAGGCCGACCTGGGCCAGCACCTCGTCCACTCGGGACTTCGGCAGCCGGCTGGCCCTGGCCAGCCAGCGCAGGTGGTTGCGGGCCGAGCGGTTGGGGTGCACCCACTTCGCGTCCAGCAGCGCGCCGACGGTGCGCATCGGATGCCTGAGCTCCTCGTACGGCCGGCCGTCGATCAGCACCTGGCCCTCGGTCGGGCGGTCGAGGCCGAGGATCATGCGCATCGTGGTGGACTTGCCGGCGCCGTTCGGCCCCAAGAAGCCGGTCACCCGGCCGGGCTGGACCGTGAACGACAGGTCCCGCACGGCCACGGTGTGCCCGTAGCGTTTGGTCAGGCCGATTGCCTCGATCATGGGTGCAAGCATGCCGGGACGGGAAGTCAGCGAACATCGGCCCCGAGTTCGATCCCGGGTAGTACTCGCGTAGGACCGCTACGGTCGATCTTATGGCTGACACCGACAACGGCTGGTGGCGGGAATTCATCGCCGAGCTGCCGGCGAGGACCGCGAAACTGGCGGTGGTCCGCAAGGACGGCTCGCCGCACGTGGCCCCGATCTGGGTGGCGCTGGACGGCGACACCATCGTGTTCAACACCGGCAGGGACTCGCTGAAGGGCAAGTCGATCCTGCGGGACGGCCGAGTGGCCCTCAGCTTCGACGACGAGCGGCCGCCGTTCAGCTTCGTGCTGGTCCGGGGCCGGGCCGAGGTCGTCGAGGACCCGGCGCAGGTGCGGCACTGGGCCGGCGTGATCGGCGGCCGGTACATGGGCGCGGATCGGGCCGACGAGTACGGGGAGCGCAACGGCGTGCCGGACGAGCTCCTGGTCCGCGTGGTCGACGCCAAGATCACCGCGGCCCAGAACATCGCCGGCTGAGCAACGTTGGGAAGGGGCCATTCCTGGCGTTCAACGCCAGGAATGCGCCCTTCCCGACAACGTCAATGCTTGAGGCTGGTGATGTCGGTGACCTGGTCGGCGGGCGGGGCGGCGACGTCCACCTTGGCGCCCCAGTTGGTGTAGTGCATGGTCGACGTGAGCAGGTCGCCCATCGTCATCACCACCTGCACCGGCAGCTGGTCGGAGTTGATCCAGATGTCGACGTCCGCGGTCTTGGGCAGCTTGGCCGCCGCGTCGGCGGGCAGCTGCGCGCCCTCGCCGGCCTTGGCCGTGTCGATGACCAGCGCGTAGTGGGTGACCGGCTGGCCGTTGAGCGTGGTCTGCCAGCTCTTGGTGATCTTGCCGGCCTTGGACAGCTGGTCCAGGATGCTGGTCGGGCTGCCCTGCTCGGCCATCTGGTCGAAGCCGCCGGCCAGGGCCTTGGACACCGGGTCGTCCCCGCCGCCGAGCTTGAGCCACGGCGTGGTGATGCCCTGCTTGCCGCGGGCATCGGCCGGCAGCGACATGTACACGGCCTTGTCGACGACGCGGAGCTCGACGTCGCCGCTGTCCGCGCTCATCTTCATGGCGATCTGCGTGTTCGCGCCGTCGACAAGGGCGGCGCCGGTCATCTGGATCTTCGTCTGGTCCTCGTTGATCACGGCGTCGATGTCGACGCTCTTGCTCTTCTCGGTGCTGGTCTTGGCCATCGCGGCCAGCTGCACAGCGTCGGTGACAACCGGCGCGCCGGTCGTCGGAGCGGGAGCGGCGGCCTGCGGCCCGCCACAGGCGGCGAGCGTGACGAGCGCGGCAAAGCCCACAACAGTCCTACGCAAGGTGATCCCCCCTCGGATCCGGCCGCGCCCTGCGGCCACCAGCCGATGCTATCGAGGGGGACCACCGATTTTCCGGGGATTCAGTGACCGGTGAGCGCGGTGATGTCGGCGACCTGGTCGGCCGGCGGGGCCTGCACGTCGACCTGGCCGCCCCAGTCGGTGTAGTGGATCTTGGCGGTGTACTTGTCGCCGGCCACCGCGGTCATCTGCAACGGCAGGTTCTCGTTGTTCAGCCACAGGTCCACGGTCATCGGCGAGGCGGCCCCGGCCAGCTGCGGCGGCAGGCCGGCCTGCACCTTGGCGGTGTCCACGTCGACCGTGTAATGGGTGACGGCCTGGCCGTCGAGGGTGGTCTTCTCGGTCTTGGTGACCTTGCCGCCCTGGGAGATCTGGTTCAGGAAGGTGGTCGGGTCGTTCTCCTGGGCCAGCTGGTCCAGGCCGCCGCTGATGACCTTGGACAGCGCGTCGTCCGAGCCGCCCATCTTGATCCAGGGCTTGTCGGTGTGCAGGAACTGGGCCGCGCCGGCCGGCGGCTTGATGTAGGCGACCTTGTCGACCAGGCGCAGCTCCATCGCGCCGCCCGCGGTGCCCAGCTGCATGGCCATCTTCGAGGCGTCGCCGCCGAAGGAGCCCTGGCCGGTCATGGTGACGTGGGTGCCGCCGGTGTCCACGGTGGCGTCGATCTTGACGGTGCGGCTCTTCGAGGTGCTGGTCTTGGCCATCGCCACCAGCTGCACGGCGTCGGTGGCCGCGGTCGGCTGGTCGGCGGAGTTGGCCGGGGCCGGCGCGCCGGTGGTCTGCGCGCTGCACGCGCCCAGCGTCACTAACAGTGCGACACCAACACCCATTACGGACTTGCGCACTAGCTCATCCCCTCGTCGAGAAGTCGGTCGAGCACGGTCGCCACGCCGTCCTCCGCGACGCTACCGGTCACCTCGTCGGCGGCGGCCCGAACATCGGCCGCGGCGTTGCCCATGGCCACGCCCAGTGCCGCCCAGCGGAGCATCGCGATGTCGTTGTGCCCGTCGCCGAAGGCCACCGTGGCCCGCGGGGACACTCCCAGCTCGCGGCGGAGCTGTTCGAGCGCGCTCGCCTTGGAGATGCCCTCGGCGACGACGGTCAGCCACGCGTCACTGTGATGGTCGTACGTCCACGTGACGCCCGCAATCTCTGAGACGTCCATGAGCTCCGCGAGTTGCGCCTTCGTGACTCCGTGCCAGTAGGCGACCATGCGCGTGGTCGGGGTCGCGCCCAGCTCGCGGTCGTCGACCTGCCGGCGGGTGCCGACGAAGTCGCCGGGATAGCCGTCGCTGACCCGGTTGCCGACGCCGGGCTCCTCCAGCGAGAACGCCACGCCGGGCAGTAGCGACCGCAGCTGGGCGATCACCGGCGCCGGCTCGAAGGTGGCCAGCGGGATCACCTCGCCGGTGGCCAGGTTCAGCCGCACCGCGCCGTTGGAGCACAGCACGGTGCCGTCGGTGAAGCCGAGCAGGGTGATCACGTTGCGCACGCCGAGCACGGTGCGTCCGGTGGACAGCACCACGTGCGCGCCGGCGGCGCGGGCGCGGGCTATCGCGGAGCGCACGGCCGGCGAGATCACACCGGTCGAGTCCAAGATCGTGCCGTCGACGTCAAGGGCGATGAGGGCAGGGCGCACGACACGGAGCGTAACTAGCCCTGCGGGGTGAATCCGCTGTGACCGCAATCACCGAAACGGTAATGGATCGTTTCGCATTGTGTGCGCCGGCAACGGAGCCGGCGCCTGCGGAAGCGGAGGGCGTCCGTGGGTCCTGTCGCACGCGCCCTGACCGGGCTAGCCCTGGTCACGGCCACGATGATCGCTACCACCTCGACCGCGTCGGCGAGCGAGTCCGCCGCCGGCCCGGCCCAGCCCAACATCGCCTCGGCGGCGTTGTACGCACTCAGTCACCCGACCGCCTCGCCACCGGGGTCGAACGACTTCTCCTGCAAGCCGACCGCCGCCCACCCGCGGCCGGTCGTGCTGTCCAATGGCACCGGCGCGAACGCCTACGACGACTGGGCGGGGCTGTCCGGGGTGCTCAAACGGGACGGCTACTGCGTGTTCGCGCCGAACCTCGGCGGCCCCGAGGGCGGCCTGTTCCAGGCTCTCGGGGACATTCCCACCACGGCCGGCCAGTTCGGCCAGTACATCGACAAGGTGCTCGCCGCCACCGGGGCGTCCAAAGTGGACATCGTCGGGCACTCCCAGGGCGGCATGATGCCGCGCTACTACCTGCGCGATCTCGGCGGGGCGAGCAAGGTCGGCACGCTGGTCGGCCTCGCGCCGTCCAACCACGGCACTGACCTGAACGGCCTGGTCACGGCCGTGCGGTCGCTGCCCGGCGGCGGCGACTTCGCCGACGGCGTGATCGGCGTGGTCTGCCCGGCCTGCGTCCAACAGGAAGTCGGCTCCAGCTTCCTGACCAGCCTCAACAGCGGCGGCGACACCATGCCCGGCGTCAACTACACCGTCGTCGCCACCCGCACCGACGAAGTGGTCACGCCGTACACCTCGGCCTACCTGTCCGGGTCGAAGGTGACCAACCTGCGGCTGCAGGACTACTGCCTGCTCGACGGCACCGAGCACATCAACATCACCTACGACCACATCGCGATCCAGCTCGTGCGCAACGCCCTTGACCCGGCGCACGCCTGGACGCCGAACTGCCTGACCTAGGGGATCCCTACCCTGGTCCGGCCCGGCTCACACGTCGCCGGGTCGGACCAGCCCCGTCTCGTAGGCCAGCACCACCGCCTGCACCCGGTCCCGCAGCTCCAGCTTGGCCAGGATGCGGCCGACGTGCGTCTTCACCGTGGCCTCGGACAGGAACAGCTTCTGGGCCAGCTCGGTGTTGGACAGGCCCTTGGCGATCAGCACCAGCACCTCGCGCTCACGTTCGGTGAGCACGTCCAGCACGGAGGCGTCGCGCAGCTCGCCGCCGCCGGACGGGCCGAGGAACCGGTCCAGCAGCCGCTTGGTCACGCTGGGCGAGACCACCGCGTCGCCGCTGGCCACCGCCCGCAGCGCCGACACCAGGTCGGCCGGCGGAGTGTCCTTGAGCAGGAAGCCGCTGGCCCCGTTGCGCAGCGCCGACAGGGCGTACTCGTCCATGTCGAACGTGGTCATCACGAGCACCTTGGCCGTGGCGGCCTCGGTGATCTGCTTGGTCGCCTCCACGCCGTCCAGCCGCGGCATGCGCACGTCCATCAGCACCACGTCGGGCCGCAGCTCGTCGGCCAGCCGCACCGCGTCCACGCCGTCCGCGGCCTCGCCGATCACCTCCAGGTCCTCCTGCGCGTTGAGCACCATGCGGAAGCCCATCCGCATCAGTTCCTGGTCGTCAACCAGCAGAACTCGGATCACGGCCATCAGACTAGGGGGCCAGCCGCGGCGCCCACCGGCAGCACGGCGTGAACGCGCCAGCCACCGCCCGGCCGGGGCCCGGCCTCCAGGCTGCCGCCCAGCACGCCGGCCCGCTCCCGCATCCCGATCAGGCCGTTGCCGCCGGACATGCCGGCCAGCTCCCGGGGTGTGCCGAAGCCGTCGTCGTCCACGACCACGTCGATCTGGTCGTCGGACCTGGTCACGAACACGTCGGCGGACGCGCTGCCGCCGGCGTGCTTGAGCGAGTTGGTCAGCGCCTCCTGCACGATCCGGTAGACCGACAGGCCCACACCGGCGGGCAGGTCGTTCAGGTCGCCGCGCAACGTCAGGGTCACCGGCAGGCCGGCGGTGCGGACCTGCTCGGCCAGTTGCGGCAGCGAGCCGGTGTCCGGCTGCGGCACACGGTCGGTCTCGCTCTCCGACTCGTTGCGCATCAGGCCGAGCAGCCGGCGCAACTCGCCCAGCGCCTGCCGGCCGGTGTCGGAGATGGTGGACAGCGCCATCTGCGCCATCTGCGGATCGGACTGCAAGGCGTAGCTGGCCCCATCGGCCTGCACCACCATCACGCTCACCGCGTGCGCGACGACGTCGTGCAGCTCGCGGGCGATCCGGCTGCGTTCCTCGGCCACCGCGATGCGGGCCTGCTGGTCCCGCTCCACTTCGAGCAGCTTGAGCCGCTCCATCAGCTCGACGTTGAGCGCGCGGCGGGCGCCGACGAACTCGCCGACCGCCCAGCAGAAGCCGAAGATGCAGATGATCATGAAGAACGTGAGGACGATCGCGGCCGGCTGCTGGACCCGCCAGATTTCCCACAGCACCGTGCCCAGCAGCAGCCAGGCCGCGTAGATCGCGCCCTGCCGTCGGCCCACGTAGGCGACCATCGTGTAGAGCGCGACGCCGAGCGCGAAGTCGGCCGGCCGCACCGGCACACCGATCATGGCGCCGTAGTCGTCGTACCGGACGTTGTGGGTGACCAGCTGCACGAAGCCGGCGACCAGGATGATGTTGCAGACCAGCTTGGGCCGGGCCCGGCGGAAGATCAGCGGGCCCCACAGGAACAGGCCGACCAGCAGGTAGAGCCCGCGCGGGGTGTCGCCGAGGCTGTTGGCGGTGGTCGCGAGGTCGGGAAGGCCGAGCAGCCCGGCGATCAGGGAGTCCCCGAACACCGGGTGAGCACGCATCCACAGGCTCAGCCGTCGCACCACGACAGCCTAGAAGCGCGACCCGGCCGTCAGCGTCACTCTGCGGTACGACAAGCCCCTGCTACCCCAGAATGAGTGATCCACTTCGCCGGCATGGCACCATCTGCCGGGTGACGTCCTCCCTGGCCGGGCCGCTGTCCGCCGCGGTGGCGCGGCTGGTCGCGACGCTGCGGCCGCAGGTCGGCCCGGCCACCGCCGCCGGCTTCGACGAGGTGGCGCGCCGGCTGTCCGCACCGCTGCAGGTGGCCGTGGCCGGACGCATCAAGGCCGGCAAGTCCACCCTGGTCAACGCCCTGATCGGCCGCCGGGTGGCGCCGGTCGGGGTCGGCGAGTGCACCCGGCTGGTGACCCGCTTCCAGTACGGCGCGGTGGACCGGATCGAAGTGGTCGGCGTGGACGGCTCGCGGCGGGTGCTGCCTTTCGACGCCGACGGCATGATCCCGGCCGACCTGGACGTGGATGTGGACACCGTGTCCCACCTCGAGGCGTATCTCACCAACGAGGTGCTCCGGGAACTCACCGTGATCGACACGCCCGGGCTGGGGTCGCTGGACTCCGCCTCGGTGGCCCGCACCCAGAAGCTGCTGGACCAGGTGTCGCAGGACGCGGTCGCCGGGGCCGAGGCCGTGCTGTACGTGTTCACGCAGACGGTCCGCGCCGACGACCGGGACACGCTGCGGGCCTTCACCGCCGCGACCGCCGGCCGCGAGGCCGGCCCGGTCAACGCGATCGCCGTGCTGAACAAGGCCGACACCATCCCGCCGGAGTCCGTCGCCGGCTCGGACGGCGACGTGTGGCGGGCGGCCGCGATCCTCGCCGGCAAGCAGGCCGTGGCGCTGCGGCCCCGGGTGGCCGACGTGCTGCCGGTGATGGGGCTGCTGGCCGAGTCGGCCGAGACCGGGGCGTTCACCTCGGCCGACGCCGACGCGCTGCGGGCCCTCGCCGAGCTGGACGAGGCCAGCTTGACGACGATGCTGATGTCGGCCGACCTGTTCACCACCTGGGAGTGCCCGGTGCCGGCCGCGACCCGGTCCCGGCTGCTGGCCAAGCTCGACCTGTACGGCGTCGACCGCGCGGTGCGGGCCGTCCGGGCCGAGCCGGGCATCGCCGCCGGGGCCCTGCGCCGGGCGTTGCTCGACGCCTCCGGGCTCGACGGCGTCCGGGCGCGGTTGGACGCCGTGTTCCGGGCCCGGGCCGACGGCATCAAGGCCGCCGCCGCGCTGGCGTCGATCACCGCCTTGGCGGCCGGCGACGCCGGCGAGCGGCAGCGGGTGAACGACGCCATCGAGCAGCTGCTCGGCCGCCCCGAGGCACACCAGTTGCGGCTGCTGGAGGCACTGACGCTGATCGCCGCCAATGCCGTGACCATGCCCGAGGACCTGGCCGACGAGGTGCTGCGGGTCGGCGGGTCCGGCGACATCCCGGCCCAGCTGGGCATGGTCGGCCGGCCGCCGCACGAGCTCGTGGCCTACGCGCTGGAGCGGGCCGGCTGGTGGCGCTCGTTCGCCTCGTTCGGGGCCACTCCCGCGCAAAGCCGGGTCGCGCATGTCGTGCATCGGGCATATTTCCTCATCTGGCAGCAACTGAGGGGGGCCAGTGGAGGCGCTTGACGAGCGCATGGCGTTGATCAGGCTCTGCCTGTACGCCTTGGACCGGGCGCGCAGCGCCGGCGTGACGGAACGGCTGGAGGCCGGGTTGGCCGAGGTCGGGGTGCAGGCGGTCCGTCCGGACGGCGAGCGCTTCGATCCGTCGGTGCACGAGGCCGGCGGCGCCGAGCCGACCGACGACCCGGCCCTGGTCGGGCTGATCGCCGAGACCGAGGTCCCCGGCTTCACCGACCGCGGCCAGTCGCTGCGGGCCCCGATCGTGATCGTCTACGTCGCTCGGGAGTCCTTGTGACGCCGCCGACCCCGCAGCTGCCGCAGCTGGTCAAGCAGGCCCGGGAGCGGCTGGCGGCGCTGCTGCGCGAGCATGACAAGCGGGCCGCCGACCAGGTCGACCGGCTGCTGGCCCGCCGCGGCGACACGCCCTCCATCGTGGTCGTCGGCGAGACCAACCGGGGCAAGAGCTCCCTGGTCAACGCCCTGATCGCGACGCCGGGACTGTCCCCTGTGGACGCCGACGTGGCCACCGCGACCTATCTCGTGCTGCGGCATGGCCCGCGGTGGTCGGCCTCGGCCGGCTATGCGGAACCGATCGACATCCCCGTCGAGGACCTGGGCCGCTGGGTCACCGGTGGCGAACAGCAACCGCCGCGGCGCGTCGACGTGCAGGCTCCGATCCCGCTGCTGCAACGTCTATCCATTGTGGACACACCTGGTGTCGGTGGCCTCAACTCCATGCACGGGGAACTGGCCGCCGAGGCCGCCGCCACGGCGACGGCGCTGCTGTTCGTGGTGGACGCCTCGTCCCCGTTCACCAAGGGGGAACTGGACTTTCTCGCCACCGTGGGCGAACGCGTGGAGACGGTGCTGTTCGCACTGACCAAAGTGGACCAGTTCCGCGGCTGGCGGGAGATCCTCGACGCCGACCGGCGGCTGCTGGCCGAGCACGCGCCGCGGTTCGCCGGCGCGAAGTTCCATGCCGTGTCGCCGCGGATGTTCGAGATGGCGGCCAAGACCCCGAACCCCGACGCCGCGGGCATGCTTCGGGAACGCTCCGGCATCGGCGAGCTCCAGGTCGCCGTGCAGGAGCTGGTGATCGGCCGTTCGATGATGTTGGCCGAGGCCAACGCCCTGCGCACGCTGGCCACCGCCATCGGCGAGGTCGAAGTCCGGCTGCGGGCGTCGGCTCGTGCCCTGGACACCGGTCACGACGAGGCCGACGCCCTGCGGGCCCGCCGCGACCGGCTGGCTGCGGACCGCAAGTCGTCCACCCGAAGCTGGCAGGTCAAGCTGCGCACCGAGATCCAGCGGGCCCGGCTGGAGTCGCTGCACGAGGTCAGCCGGCAGATCCGGGACGCCCAGTCCTGGTTCCGGCAGGCCATCGACGCCGCCGACCGGGACGCCCTGGCGGCACTGCCCCAGCAGCTCGACGCCGCGTTGCAGGTGATCTCCGCGCGGGTCAACGCCGTGCTCGCCGACCGGCTCGGCCGAGCCGCCGACGCCGCGCTGGCCGAGCTGTTCGCCGCCGAGGAGCTGGCCGTGATCCGGGCCCAGTTCGCCCGCGGCGACCAGCCACCGGTGCTGCTGCGGGCGCCGGAGAAGCGGGCCGCGACCACCGAGGACCGGCTGCTGGTGTTCATGGGCATCTCCGGTGGGATGGGCGCCGGCCGGATCGCCGCCCTGCCGCTGGCCGGCCTGGGCGTCGCGGCCCTGAACCCCATCGTGCTGCCGGTGACCATCGTGCTCGGTCTCGGGGCCGGCTACTGGATGGCCCGCACCCGCAAGCACCTGGCCGACAAGCAGCACATGCGGCAGTGGCTGTCCGACGCCCTCGCCGACGCCCGATCCACCCTCGACCAGCTGGTGTCCGAGCAGCTCATCGACGCCGAGGGGCAGCTGTCGCTGGCCCTGGACGAGGCGCTGACCGGCCGTATCGAGGCGATCGAGGACGAGCTTCGGGAGGTCGACAAGGCCCTCAAGCTGGACGCCGCCGCCCGGGCCGCCCGGCAGCAGGCCGTCGCCCGGGAGCTGGCCGACGTGACCTCCGCCCGGGACCGTGGCGAGGCCCTGCTGACCACTATGCGACAGCTGCGGGACCGGAGTTGACTGGTTGTGGGAACCGATCCGTCCTACCGTGAGTCCAATCGGCACTAACCAGCGGAGACGGGGGCAGAGCGGTGTACATCGACAACAGCGGCGCCGACGGGCATGAGCTGAAGATCGAGGTCGACGGCCACGAGTACACCGAAGAGGCCACGGAGAGCTACCACCACGACGGCGCCATGGACACCGCCGACGTGGACGGGGACGACGGCGGGCACACCGCCTACACCGACACCGACCACGACGGCACCGCCGACCTGGCCACCCGCTACGACGCCGACGGCCACGTCGTCGGCGAGGCGCACTTCGACTCCGCCACCGGCCAGTGGAGCCAGTCCTCCAGCGGCGGCTCCGGCATGACCGTCGACACCGCCCAGGGCGAGCAGAACGTCGGGCCCGCCACCGCCGACACCGACGGCGACGGCACCAACGACACCGCCGTCGTCACCGACGCCGAGGGCAACACGTTCCTGTACACCGACGCCGACGGCGACGGCAAGGCCGACTACGCCATGGAGATCGCCGCCAACGGCCAGGTCACCATCTCCCAGCACACCGGCGACCACCAGTGGACCCAGATCGAGCACGGCCACCTCGACGGCAGCGGCAACTACCAGAAGGACGGCGCCGCCAGCCCCCTGCTCCAGTTCGGCGCCGACGACCGGTCCTGGGGCGGCGAGCAGCAGGCCGACGGCCAGGGCCTCGTGCGCACGGATTCCACGACCGGCGAGTGGACCTGACCGAGCCGCAAGGCCCCGGGCCATTCCTTCCAGGATCCGGTCACGGTCTCGCCCGGCCATCGGGCAACTCCCGACCACCCGCGCCGCAACAACGACGCCAAACCCCAGCCGATCCGGACTCCGGCCGACCCAGCCCCCGCCCAAACCCAGCCCCCGCCCAAACCCAGGGGGCCGGCCCCGCACCCAGTCTATTCGCGGC
>Ga0307511_10000713_pt1 | contig 35403 bp, 27 predicted proteins | sample 13_EM_MG_FD_200266 | JGI IMG/M metagenome (GOLD analysis project Ga0307511, IMG submission 200266) | Populus trichocarpa ectomycorrhiza microbial communities from riparian zone in the Pacific Northwest, United States - 13_EM | ecosystem: Host-associated > Plants > Roots > Unclassified | place... | reverse complement strand
GCCAAGGTCCAGGCCGGTCCTCGTTGAACGTTCCCACGCGTTCCGTGTCGAACGTTCCTAGGCCGTCCCGTTGATGCGGTCTATGGCCTGCCGTGCCTGCTCGGCCGGCGGCCTGGCCGGCAGCGATGACACCGACGCGCTCGGCGGCATCATCGCGGCGGGCTGTGCCGCCGCCGCGGGCTTCGCGTGGGCGCCGAGCGCGTTGGTCCGCAGCCGGTTGCTCACCGCCTCGTCCAGGGTCACCGGCCGCTGCATCTGCGCGGCGAGGCGTCCCGCTTCCTGGCCGAGCCTGGCGACGTCCTCCCACGGGAGGCGCACCACCAGGGAGATCTCGGCCTCGCCGTCGGGCGTGGCGGTCATCTGAGGGGAAATCCGGTCGTTCATCGCCTGTTCCTCACGTCGTCCCCGCGACACGCCTTCCCCGCACCGCGGGCGGTTGAGGAGTCATACGCACAGGCGGACGGCGGTGTTCACCGGTTCGCCGCGCGTATCGGGGGCACTAATCCCTTGTGGTGATCCCCGTCCATGACGTGAACCCGGTGCGCCGCACCCCTTGGGTGACGTACGCGCTCATCGCCGCGAATGTGCTCGTCTTCCTGGCCACGCCCGGAATGGCGGGTTCCGTGGCGGGTGGCAGCGACCTCTCGCAGCTGTGCCATCTCCAGGCGTTCCTGGACCACTACGCGGCCGTGCCAAGGGAGTTGATCCACCATCAGATGCCGCAGCTGGTCCCGACCGGTGCCGTGCAGAACGGCCCGGGAGGCGCCGGCTGCGCGGTCGCGCCGCCGGGCTACGACAAGTCGGCGCCCCTGAGCGTCTTCACCGCGATGTTCCTGCACGGCAGCTGGATCCATCTGCTGGGCAACATGCTGTTCCTGATGATCTTCGGCAACAACGTCGAGGACCGCATGGGCCACATCCGCTTCACGCTCTTCTACGTGGTGTGCGGTTACGCGGCGGGCTACGGCTTCGCACTCCTCAACGCCGACTCGGGCGACCCGCTGATCGGTGCCTCCGGGGCGATCGCCGGTGTCCTGGGCGCCTATCTGGTGCTGTACACGAGGGCCAGGGTGTGGGTCCTGGTGCCGTTCCTGTTCTTCCTGCCGCTGCGCCTGCCGGCCTGGCTGGTGCTGGGCTTCTGGTTCGTGCTGCAGGCGTTCTACTCGGCCGGCGAGGGCGTTTCGGAGGCCGGCACCGTGGCGTACGCGGCGCATGTCGTGGGCTTCCTGGCGGGCATGCTGCTGGCCTGGCCGCTCAAGGCGGGCACTCCCCCGCCGCCGGAACCGCGCGGCCTGCTGTTCGGCAGACGGGCACGGCCCCGGCACACGTGGTGAGCGCGTCTATCGGGCCGTCCTGGTGTGGACGTACTCGGTGAGCCGGGTGAGCGAGTCCGGGTCGGTGGACGGCATCACGCCGTGCCCGAGGTTGAAGATGTGGCCCTCAAGGCCCTTCGCCGCTTCGAGGACCTCGTCGGTCTTCGCCTCGACGACCTCCGTGGGGGCGAACAGGACGGTCGGGTCGAGGTTGCCCTGGAGCGCCTTGCCGGGGCCGACCCGGCGGGCGGCCTCGTCCAGCGCGACGCGGTAGTCGACGCCGACGACGTCCGCGCCGGCCTCGCCCATGAGCTGCAGCAGTTCGCCGGTGCCGACGCCGAAGTGGATGCGGGGCACGCCGTAGCCCTCGACCGCCTTGAGGATCTTCGCGGAGGCGGGGAGCACCGAGCGGCGGTACTCGGCGGGGGCGAGGGCACCGGCCCAGGAGTCGAAGAGCTGGACGGCGCTGGCGCCCGCCTCGATCTGGACCTTGAGGAAGGCGACTGTGATGTCGGCGAGGCGGTCGAGAAGGTCGGCCCACAGCTCGGGGTCGCCGTACATGATCGCCTTGGCGTTCTCGTACGTGCGGGACGGGCCGCCCTCGATGAGGTAGCTCGCGAGGGTGAACGGGGCGCCGGCGAAGCCGATGAGGGGGGTGGAGCCGAGCTCGGCGGTCAGCAGGCCGACGGCCTCGGTGACATAGGAGACGTCCTCGGGGGTGAGGTCGCGGAGCCGGGCCAGGTCGGCGCGGGTGCGGATCGGCTTCTCGACGACCGGGCCGACGCCGGGCTTGATGTCGAGGTCGATGCCGATGGCCTTGAGCGGGACGACGATGTCGCTGAAGTAGACCGCCGCGTCCACGCCGTGTCTGCGCACCGGCTGGAGGGTGATCTCGGCGACCAGCTCGGGACGCGTGCAGGACTCCAGCATGGAGACGCCCTCGCGCACCTTGTGGTACTCCGGCAGCGAGCGCCCGGCCTGCCGCATGAACCACACGGGTGTGTGCGGCACGGGCTCACGCCTGGCCGCCTTCATGAAGGCGGAGTCGTAAGTGGCGGTCGGCTGCTGGCCCGTGGGGCTCTGGTTGGCACTCACGGGGCAAGTCTCGCACGGCGGCAGGAGGCGATTACACGCGGTGCTGAACGCAAGAGCGGGTGTCTAGTCCCGCACGATGCCTCCGTTCCCCTTAATCTTCCCGCATGGCTGCGGCTCAGGGACGACTGTCGGACGGCGCTGACGGAATGGACGACTCCAAGGAGGGGGACCGGGATGGGGGCGGTACGGCACCGCCGGCTTTCCAGGCCGCGGTCCAGGCCCTGCGGAACAGTCGGCTGCGACCGCAGATCGAGATCGACCCGACGCCGGCGCCACAGCGCCTGGCCCCCTACGCGTACGCGTTGGAGGCCGCGGTCGTCGACGGCGACCAGGACCTGGCCGACGGCCGGCTGGTGCTGCTGCACGACCCGGCCGGGCACGACGCCTGGCACGGCACGTTCCGGCTGGTGACGCTGGTGCGCGCAGAGCTGGAGCCGGAGATGGCGGCGGATCCGCTGCTGCCGGACGTGTGCTGGTCATGGCTGACCGGCGCGCTCCAGACCCGCGGACTGACCTATGGCGAGCCGAGCGGCACCGTCACCCGGGCCAGCTCCCATTACTTCGGCGGGCTTTCCGAGCGCCCGTCGGCCTCCCAGATCGAGATCCGCGCCTCGTGGACGCCCCGTGAGGGACTCGGCGGCGTCCCGGACGCGGCTGCGCATCTGGCCTCCTGGTGCGATCTGCTGGCCCAGGTCGCGGGCCTGCCGCCGGCGGGTCCGGGCGACGCGTCCATCGTCACGCTGCCGCAGCGCCGGGGCCCGCAGTCACGCTGAGCCTTACCCGAGGCACACCGAGGTCTTACCCGACACTTGCGGTGTCTTTGTCGATACGGCCACTTTCAATCACGAGTGACCCCTCGAACGAACCGTTTCGTTCACCGAACGATCGACAGCGTGTCCGAATTGCACTGATTGCTACTCACTAAATCGTGATCTTTCTCTAAAGGACCGCGGGTTTGCTGCCGAAGACGACTGTGACCTTGAAAGTCGTCCCACACCCCAGGAGGCCTGGTGTCCGTTCTCCTCGAGCAGCCCGCAAGCCTGGTCGCCTACCGCCCGAACAAGCCGACCGCCATGGTGGTCGTGGCCGACCCGCGCGTCCGCTCCACCGTCACCCGCCACCTGTGGGCGCTCGGTGTGCGCGACGTCATCGAGGCCTCGTCCGTCGCGGAGGCTCGTCCCCGCATCGGCAACCCCCGCGACATCTGCGTGGCAGACGTCCACCTCCCCGACGGCTCCGGACTCACCCTGCTCTCCGAGACCAGAGCCGCAGGCTGGCCCAACGGCCTGGCCCTGTCCGCCGCCGACGACATCGGTGCCGTGCGCAACGCCCTCGCGGGCGGCGTCAAGGGCTACGTCGTCACCGGCACCCGTACCAACATCGGGCTCCCCACCCGGCCCGGCGCCGCTCCCATCGGCTCCGCCGCCGCCCGTATGCACCGCCGCCCCCCGGGTGCCCCGAGCCACCCGGGCGGCTACCGCGAACTGTCCGGCCGTGAGGTCGAGGTGCTCCGCCTGGTCGCGGAGGGCCAGTCGAACAAGGCGATCGGCGTCTCCATGGGCCTGTCCGCACTGACCGTCAAGAGCCACCTCGCCCGCATCGCCCGCAAGCTCGGCACGGGCGACCGTGCCGGCATGGTCGCGGTGGCCCTGCGCACCGGAATCATCCACTGACCCTGCCCCGGAACCACGTCCTCCACTCCCCCGCCGAGCCGTGAACCGGATCTTTCACTTACCTGACTGGTTTACGACCCCCAGACGCCCGTCGACGGAACGTTCCGTCGGCGGGCGTTGTCCATACACGGATACCCTTGACACGTGACCGACGCCCAAGAAACCGCAGCAGACAGTTCACTGCGAACCACCGGAGGCGCTCCTCCGGACGACGTCGAAACGGCGCCGATCCCCTTGCTCGAACCCCGGGAGGGCATTCCGCCCGTGATCGCCGACGAGGACGCCCTCGCCGAGGCGATCGCGGCCTTCGCCGCCGGCACGGGCCCCCTCGCCGTCGACGCCGAGCGCGCGTCCGGCTACCGCTACGGACAGCGCGCCTACCTGGTGCAGCTGCGCCGTGAGGGCGCGGGCACCGCGCTGATCGACCCCGTCGCCTGCCCCGACCTGTCCGGCCTCGGTGAGGCCGTCGCCGGCGTCGAGTGGGTGCTGCACGCCGCCACCCAGGACCTGCCCTGCCTGCGGGAGATAGGCATGGTGCCGACGCGGCTCTTCGACACCGAGCTGGCGGGTCGGCTCGCCGGATTCCCGCGGGTCGGCCTGGGTGCGATGGTCGAGAACGTCCTGGGTTTCGTCCTGGAGAAGGGACACTCCGCCGTCGACTGGTCCACCCGCCCGCTGCCCGAACCGTGGCTGCGGTACGCGGCCCTGGACGTGGAACTCCTCGTCGACCTGCGGGACGCCCTGGAGAAGGAGCTGGACCGGCAGGGCAAGCTGGAGTGGGCCCGCCAGGAGTTCGACGCGATCGCGGCCGCGCCGCCCGCCGAACCCCGCAAGGATCCCTGGCGTCGTACGTCCGGGATGCACAAGGTACGGCGGCGCCGGCAGCTCGGTGTCGTCCGCGAGCTGTGGCAGACACGGGACCGGATCGCGCAGCGGCGGGACGTGTCGCCGGGGAAGGTGCTGTCCGACGCGGCGATCGTGGAGGCCGCGCTGTCGCTTCCCGCGGATGTGCAGGCGCTGGCGGCGTTGAACGGGTTCGGGCATCGGATGGGGCGGCGGCAGCTGGAGCAGTGGCAGGCGGCCGTCGATCGGGCCAAGGCCCTGCCCGACTCCGCGCTGCCACAGCCTGGGCAGCCGGTTACCGGACCGCCGCCGCCCCGGGCCTGGGCGGACAAGGATCCCGAGGCTGCGGCTCGGTTGTCCGCGGCTCGGGCCGGGGTGTCTGCGGTTGCCGAGGGGCTCAACATGCCTCAGGAGAATCTGATTACTCCGGACACGGTTCGGCGGGTTTGCTGGGAGCCGCCGAAGAGTGTGGATGTGGAGTCTGTGGGAGCGGCTCTTGCCGGGTACGGGGCTCGGCCTTGGCAGGTGGAGCAGGTGGCGCCTGTTCTGGTGGAGGCTTTGTCCGCCAAAGCGCCGTAGAGGTTTCGGTTGAGTGGCGGGTGCGGGTCGCCTGTGACTGGTCGCGCAGTTCCCCGCGCCCCTGAAAGCCTGCCGTTGGGGCGTCTATATCGCGCCAAGATCCTTGAAGTCGGCGAACGGGTCACAGGCGGCCGGAGGTGCTGCGAGACTCCCCTCGATGAGCACAACTCGCGTCACCATCAAGGACGTTGCCGCCCGCGCCGGGGTGTCCAAGGGGGCGGTGTCGCTTGCCTTCAATCACAAGCCGGGATTGTCGGACGCGACGCGGGAGCGGATCTTCGGGGCCGCGCGGGAGTTGGGGTGGGCGCCCCATCCCACCGCGCGGTCGCTGGCCGGGGCGCGGGTGGATGTCGTAGGGCTGGCTGTGTGTCGGCCGGCGCGGTTGCTCGGGCTCGAGCCGTTCTACATGGAGTTCGTGTCCGGGGTGGAGAGCGTGCTGATCGAGCACTCCTGTGCGCTGCTGTTGCGGCTCGTGCGGAGTGCGGAGGAAGAGGTCGGGCTGCAGGAGTCGTGGTGGCGGGCACGGCAGGTCGGCGGGGCGATTCTCGTGGATTTCCGGGCCGATGATCCGCGGGTCGGCGTGGTGCGGCGGCTGGGGTTGCCGGTGGTGGCGGTGGGGCATCCGTCTCTGACCGGGGGGCTGACCTCGGTGTGGACCGACGATGCCGGTGCCGTGACCGAGGCGGTGCGGTATCTGGCCGGGCTCGGGCATCGGCGGATCGCGCGGGTGGGTGGGGTGGCGGCGCTCACCGCGCTGCGGACCGCCGCCTTCGGCGCGGCGGCGCGGGCGCTGGGGCCGGCCGGGGCCCGGCAGCTGGCCACCGACTGGTCGGGGGAGGCGGGGGCGCGGGCCACGCGGTCGCTGCTGACGGGTGCGGCGCAGGACCGGCCGACGGCCATCGTGTACGACAACGACGTCATGGCGGTGGCGGGGCTCGCGGTCGCCGCCGAGCTGGGGCTCGCCGTGCCGGCCGATGTGTCGGTGCTGGCCTGGGACGACTCCGAGTTGTGCCGCATCACGTATCCGACGCTCTCCGCGATGAGCCATGATGTGCACGGATTCGGCGCGGACGCGGCACGGACGCTGTTCGGGGTGATCACCGGGGAGGGTTCCGGTTCGCATCCCGTGCCCGCTCCGGTGCTGACCCCTCGGGGGTCGACCGGACCGCCCGGAGCGTGATCGCGAGGGTTCCGGGGTGTGACGTTCGCCGCTTGGAGCCCCGGGACTGGGCAGCCTGGTTACTCACAAGTAGCATGGTTCCTGAGCGCGCGCTCAGCGCATCGCAGCAGTGCAGATCCCGCACCCTGGAGGAGAGCCAATCGTGCCTCGTACCGTCAGGGACGTCGTCTTCGTAGACGGCGTCCGTACCCCGTTCGGCAAGGCGGGCCCGAAGGGCATCTACCACGAGACCCGGGCCGACGACCTCGTCGTGAAGGCGATCCGGGAGCTGCTGCGCCGCAACCCCGGTCTGGACCCCGCGAAGATCGACGAGGTCGCCATCGCCGCGACCACGCAGATCGGTGACCAGGGCCTGACCCTCGGCCGTACGGCCGGCATCCTCGCCGGGCTGCCGCAGTCCGTTCCGGGCTACTCCATCGACCGCATGTGCGCGGGCGCGCTGACCGCCGTCACGACCACCGCGGGCTCCATCGCCTTCGGTGCCTACGACGCCGTCATCGCCGGTGGTGTCGAGCACATGGGCCGCCACCCGATGGGCGAGGGTGTGGACCCGAACCCGCGGTTCGTCAGCGAGAAGCTGGTCGACGACTCCGCGCTGTTCATGGGCATGACGGCGGAGAACCTGCACGACCGCTATCCGCACATCACCAAGCTGCGCGCCGACGAGTACGCGGTGCGTTCGCAGGAGAAGGCCGCCAAGGCGTACGCCAACGGCAAGATCCAGCAGGACCTGGTGCCGATCTCGGTGCGCAACACCAACGAGCAGGTGGGCGAGGTCGGTTGGGGTCTCGTGACCGCCGACGAGCCGATGCGGCCGGGGACCACCCTGGAGAACCTCGCCGGGCTCAAGACGCCGTTCCGCGTGCACGGGCGGGTCACCGCGGGCAACGCGGCCGGTCTGAACGACGGTGCCACCGCGTCGATCATCGCGAGCGAGGACTTCGCGCGCGAGCACAACCTGCCGGTCAAGATGCGTCTGGTCTCGTACGCCTTCGCAGGCGTCGAGCCGGAGGTCATGGGCTACGGCCCGATCCCGGCGACCGAGAAGGCGCTCGCCAAGGCGGGCCTCGGCATCGAGGACATCAACCTCTTCGAGGTCAACGAGGCTTTCGCCGTACAGGTGTTGGCCTTCCTCGACCACTACGGCATCGCGGACGACGACGAGCGCGTCAACCAGTACGGCGGCGCGATCGCCTTCGGTCACCCGCTGGCCTCCTCGGGCGTCCGCCTGATGACGCAGCTGGCCCGCCAGTTCGAGGAGCAGCCGAACGTCCGCTACGGCCTGACGACGATGTGCGTCGGCTTCGGCATGGGCGCCACGGTCATCTGGGAGAACCCGCACTTCGAGGGGGACAAGTGAGCACCACCACCGAGCTTCTGAAGGGTGCGGCCGAGCTGTTCCCGGACGAGGTCGTGACGTCCGCGCACGTCCGCCACCTCGAACTGCCGTACAGCGCTGGGCGGTTCGCGCTCATCACGCTGGACAACGGCTTCGACCACACCAAGCCGACCACCTTCGGCCCGGCCTCGCTGGCGAACCTGAACACCGCCATCGACCAGGTCGAGAAGGAGGCGGCGGCCGGCGAGATCGTCGGTGTCGGCATCACCGGCAAGCCGTTCGTCTTCGCGGTCGGCGCGGACCTCAAGGGCGTCGAGCTCCTCAAGAACCACGACGACGCGCTCGCCATCGGCAAGGGCGGCCACGAGGTCTTCAAGCGCCTCGCGGACATCGCGGTACCGACCTTCACGTACTACAACGGCGCGGCCATGGGCGGTGGCGTCGAGGTCGGTCTGCACTGCGAGTACCGCACGGTCTCGAAGCACATCGCGGCGTTCTCCCTTCCCGAGGTCTTCCTCGGTCTGGTCCCGGGCTGGGGCGGCTGCACGCTGCTGCCGAACCTGATCGGCGCCGAGAAGGCCGTCTCGGTGATCATCGAGAACAGCCTCAACCAGAACAAGCAGCTCAAGGGCCAGCAGGTCTTCGACCTCGGGATCGCGGACGCGCTCTTCGAGGGCGCCGACTTCCTGGAGCAGTCGCTGATCTGGACGGCCAACGTCCTCAAGGGTGACATCAAGGTCGAGCGTCCGGCGATCGACCGCGGCGAGGCCTGGGACCAGGCCGTCGCCAAGGGCCGTTTCGTCGCGGACTCCAAGGTGCACGGCGCGGCCCCCGCCGCCTACCGCGCCCTCGACATCATCGAGGCCGCGAAGAACGGCGACCTCCAGCAGGGCTACGACGCCGAGGACCTGGCGCTCGCCGACCTGATCATGGGTGGCGAACTGCGCGCCGGTATCTACGCGTTCAACCTGGTCCAGAAGCGCGGCAAGCGTCCGGCGGGTGCGCCCGACAAGTCGCTGGCCCGCCCGGTCACCAAGGTGGGTGTCGTCGGCGCCGGACTGATGGCCTCGCAGCTCGCCCTGCTCTTCCTCCGCCGCCTCGAAGTACCGGTCGTCCTCACGGACATCGACCAGGAGCGCATCGACAAGGGTGTGGGCTACGTCCACGCCGAGATCGACAAGCTGCTGTCGAAGTCCCGTATCAACCAGGACAAGGCCAACCGCCTCAAGGCCCTGGTGACCGGTGTGCTGGACAAGGCCGAGGGCTTCTCCGACGCCGACTTCGTCATCGAGGCCGTCTTCGAGGAGATCGGCGTCAAGCAGCAGGTGTTCGCGGAGGTCGAGGCGGTCGCCCCGGCGCACGCGATCCTCGCCACCAACACCTCCTCGCTGTCGGTGAGCGAGATGGCGTCGAAGCTGAAGAACCCCGAGCGGGTCGTGGGCTTCCACTTCTTCAACCCGGTGGCGATTCTGCCCCTGTTGGAGATCGTGCGCGGCGAGCAGACGGACGACGCCTCGCTCGCGACCGCGTTCGCGGTGGCCAAGAAGCTGAAGAAGACGGCGGTGTTGGTGAAGGACGCCCCGGCGTTCGTCGTCAACCGCATCCTCACCCGCTTCATGGGCGAGATCCAGAACGTCATCGACGAGGGCACCCCGGTCGCGGTCGCCGAGAAGGCCGTCGAGCCGCTCGGTCTGCCCATGTCCCCGCTGGTGCTCCTGGAGTTGGTCGGTCCGGCCATCGGCCTGCACGTCTCGGAGACCCTCAACCGGGCCTTCCCGGACCGCTTCACGGTCTCCCCGAACCTCGCGGCCGTCGTCAAGGCGGGCAAGCGCGGCTTCTACGTCTACGACAGCGGGAAGCCCGAACTCGACCCCGAGGTAGCCGCGTTGCTCAAGCAGGGCGACTCCGTGCTGACCGAGGAGCAGGTGCGGGACCGGGTCCTGGACGCGGTGGCGCAGGAGATCGGTCTGATGCTCGACGAGGGTGTCGTCGCCGAGGCGCAGGACATCGACCTGTGCCTGATCACGGGCGCCGGCTGGCCCTTCCACCTGGGTGGCATCACGCCGTACCTGGACCGCGAGGGCGTCTCGGCGCGGGTGAACGGCAAGCCGTTCCTGGAGCCGGGTGTGGCGAGCGTTCCGGCGTAGTCCCTTCGTACGGTGCCCGGTACATCGGCCGATGTACCGGGCACCGGCATGTCAGGGGGCGTCCTCGACGTGGGCGACGCGCAGTTCGGTGCCGTCCTGGTCGCGCTTGGCCCGGCCGAGCATGCCGACGGCCAAATGTGAGGGGTCGTCGGGCTCGGCCGTCGCGACGAAGGTGACGACGTCCGGGTGGTGGCTGGTCACCAACCAGCCCTCGCCGTTCTTGAGTTCGAGTACGCGGAAGTCGCCCGCCGACGTCGCCACCTGCACGGGTCCGAACTCGCGCAGGATCTCGGTGGCCTGTTCGGCGGGGGCGCCGGTGGGCTCTTCGAGCAGCACGCAGGTGCCGTGTTCGAACAGGACCCACGGCTTTTCGGCGCCGTCGAGGATACGTCGCCAAGCGGCGATCAGGATGTCGGTGTCCACGGTGGCCATCATGGCGCACTCACACCTCCCGCCACGCCTCCAACGCCAGGCCCGGCTCGTCCTTCCGCCGGGTGACCAGGAGTTGACCGGTGGACGGGGACAACGTCGCGGCGGCGACCCGGTCGTTCTCGTCCAGGGCGAGCGAGACCTCGGCGTCCGCCGGGAGTTGGGGGCCCGACTCGGTCCACCAGGCGCCCGCCGACTCCTGCTCCGTGGGATACGCGGCGAAGGCGACCCGGCCGCTGGCCGAGCGCTGGGCGAGCAACGTGCAGTCGTGGCCGTCGAGTTCACAGCGGACGGCGGAGACCGGACCGGGGCCCGCCGAGGGCAGCAGGGTGAGCGGCTTGCCGCCGGGGCGCCAGGCGCAGAGGTCGCCGGAGTCGTCCGTGTAGTAGAGGGTGGTCGTCTCCGGTGAGGTGGCCAGCGCGCGGAGCGTGCCGGGTCTGATCCTGGCCTCCATCGCCTCCTCCAGGACCGGCTGCGCGCCCGGCTCCAGCTGGCGCCAGTGCAGCATCGCGCCGGGCACCGCCGCGTACAGCTCGACCCTGCCGGACTCCCCCGTCACCGCGGCCAGGTCCTGGTGGACGTCGCTGCCCTTGAGGTCGCGCCACGGATCCCAGCCGCCCTTCTCCCGCTGGGCCAGCATGCTCACCCCGCCCGCCTTGTTGCGCACGAAGAGATGGGCCCGCCCCTCCGCGTCGACCGCGACCGCCGGGACGCCGGTGCGGTCGCCCGTCCTGTCCGGGTGGCCGACCGGGGTCCAGTCGAGGGCGGTGAGCCGGGGCCGGAAGTGCGTGGAGTGGACCAGTCCGGATTCGCCGGGCACCGTGGGCCGCCAGGACACCAGGTGGGCGTAGCCGTCCGCGCCCTGCCCGATGCCGAGCAGCCCCGGGTGCAGCTTCTGGTCGCCGCCCACCGTGCGCGGGACACCCCAGAGGCCGTCAGGGCCGCGTTCGGCGCGGCACAGGACGGCGTCGCCCGAGGGCAGATAGACACTGAGCCGGCCGTCACGGCCGCGTATGAGCCAGTCGCCGTTCACCGGTTCACTGTAATTGGGGCGGGTCCTTTCCGTCGGGGCGGGTCGGGTCCTTCACGGGCGAGCGCCCTCGGCCTCCGTGGGACGCTGTCCCCATGGACGAGGACACTCCCCTGCCGGACGAGGACACTCCCCTGCTCGTGATCGTCGACGGCGCGAACGTCGTCGGATCGGTGCCCGACGGCTGGTGGCGGGACCGCAAGGGCGCAGCGGAGCGCCTCCGCGACCGCCTCGCGAGCGACGGTCTGCCGGGCCGCACGGACCCCGTGGAGATCGTCCTCGTGGTGGAAGGCGCGGCCCGTGGAGTGGAGTCCGTCCCGGGCGTACGCGTGGACTCGGCGCCCAGCAGCGGGGACGACCGTATGGTCGAACTGGTCGCCGAGGCGGACGGCCGGGCCTGTCTGGTGGTCACGGCGGACCGTGAACTGCGGCGCAGGGTGTCGGAGTTGGGGGCAGAGGTCACGGGGCCGCGCACAGTCCACGGTCCGGATGCCTCGCGCTAGGTGTGTTGATCACGAGCGCCCTTGTCGGCCTCGGGGCGGGCCGCGTCCACGTCCACGTCACCGACGGGCGAGGACACGGGAGCCTGACTCGGAAAGAAGTGGGGCGTCTTGTCGCGCACGCCTTCGGTGGAACGGTCGGTGGATGTCCGTGAACGAGTGCTGCGCACGCCCCAGGGGGTGACCCGCACCTCTTCCGCAGGCCGTCCCGGGCCGTCGGACGGGATGGAAGCCGCGCTGAAGGGCTCCATGTTCACACGGTGGGACCGGAGTTGATGTCGTGTCAGGCCGTCCGGCAAGCGGTCCGGCCCCATGGGTTCCGCCGCAGCGGGGCCCACGGGGCCGGTGTGCCAAGAGGGTCGACTAGTGCGCGGTGCCGCCCGGCGACTGCGGTGCCCGGGCCGCCTCCGCCGCCTGCTGCTGGCCGAGCCGGCTGTGGGTACGGCCGTAGAAGAAGTACACGACGAAGCCGATCGCCATCCAGATGGCGAAGCGGAGCCAGGTCTCGGCGGGGAGGTTGAGCATCAGCCAGAGGGAGGCCAGGACCGAGAGGATGGGGAGGACCGGGACCAGGGGGGTGCGGAAGGAGCGCGGCAGGTCGGGGCGCTTGTTCCTGAGGATGACCACGCCGATCGCGACCACGATGAAGGCGAACAGGGTGCCGATGTTGACCAGTTCGGCGAGTTCGCTGAGGCTCGTGAAGCCCGAGACGATCGCGATGACCACGCCCAGGAGGATGGTCGGGCGGTACGGGGTGCGGAAGCGCGGGTGGACGTGCGAGAAGAAGCGGGGAAGGAGGCCGTCGCGGCTCATCGCGAAGAAGACACGGGACTGGCCCAGGAGAAGGATCATGCAGACCGTGGTGAGGCCGATCGCGGCGCCGAAGCTGATCAGGCCCGCGAACCACGGGTGTCCGGTGGCCTTGAACGCGTCCGCGAGGGGGGCGTCGATCGACAGCGAGCTGTACTTCTGCATGCCGGTGACGACGATCGACACGGCGACGTACAACGTGGTGCAGATGATCAGTGAGCCGAGGATGCCGCGCGGGACGTCGCGCTGCGGGTTGCGGGTCTCCTCGGCGGCCGTGGCGACGACGTCGAAGCCGATGAAGGCGAAGAAGACCACGGAGGCTGCGGTGAAGATGCCCATGACGCCGAAGTTGGAGGGCGCCCAGCCGAACATCAGCTGGATGAGCGGGGCCTTGAGGTTGCCGCCCGCCTCCACCGACTGTGCCTTGGGGATGAACGGCTTGTAGTTGTCGCCCTTGATGAAGAAGGCGCCCGCGACGATCACCACGAGGACGACGGCGACCTTGATGGCGACGACGACGGAGGTCACGCGCGCGGAGAGCTTCATGCCGAGCACGAGGACCGCGGTGAGGACGAGGACGAGCGCGGCGGCGAGGATGTCGAAACCGAAGCCGTGGGCGCCGTCCCGGCCGCTGAGCGCCTCGGGCAGATGCCAGCCCGCGTTGTCCAGCAGCGAGTGGATGTAGCCGGACCAGCCGACCGCCACCACCGCCGTGCCGAGGGCGAGTTCGAGGACCAGGTCCCAGCCGATGGTCCAGGCGGGGAGTTCGCCGAGGGAGGCGTACGAGAAGGTGTAGGCGGAGCCCGCGACCGGGACCGTGGACGCGAACTCGGCGTAGCAGAGCGCCGCGAGGGCACAGACGACGCCGGCCACGACGAAGGAGAGGGAGACCGCCGGGCCGGCGTTGTTCCTGGCGGCGGTGCCGGTGAGGACGAAGATACCGGTGCCGATGACGACACCGACGCCGAAGACGGTCAGGTCCAGGGCGGAGAGGGACTTCCTGAGCGCGTGCTCCGGTTCCTCGGTGTCCTGGATGGACTGTTCGACTCTCTTCGTCCGGAAGAGGGTGCTGCTCACGGGTGTACCTCCCACGCTTGGCGTCCTCGACATGATCGAGAGGGGGTGCACTGCGTATGCCCCGGCGCGAGTGAATTCACGCGAACGGGCCGCTTCCACCACTGCAAAGAGTGGTGGAAGCGGCCCGTCCGCCGGTGTCGGTCACGCGTCAGTCGCGTGCGGACTCCACCGAGTCGACCTCCGCCGTGGGCCGGTCGAAGCGGCCGTCGAGCTTCGAGACCAGGCCGGTCACCTGACGGGCGATGTCGGGGGCGGTGAGGCCGATCTCCGTCATCACCTCGGCGCGCGAGGCGTGGTCGAGGAAGCGCGGCGGGATGCCGAAGTCGCGGAGCGGAACATCCACACCGGCGTCGCGCAGGGCCTGTGCGATCGACGAACCGACGCCGCCGACACGGGAGTTGTCCTCGACGGTGACGACCACCCGGTGCTGCTCCGCGAGCGGGGCCATGGCCTCGTCGACGGGCTTGACCCAGCGCGGGTCGACGACGGTGGTCGTGATGCCCTGCTTGTCGAGCAGGTCGGCGATCTCCAGGCACATCGGCGCCAGCGCGCCGACCGAGACGAGGAGGACGTCCGGGGCGTCGGTGCCGGGCGCGCGCAGCACGTCCATGCCGCCGATGCGGCCCACGGCGGGTACGGCCGGGCCGACCGCGCCCTTGGAGAAGCGGACCACGGTCGGCGCGTCCTTGACCTGGACGGCCTCGCGGAGCTGGGCGCGGACCTGGTCGGCGTCGCGCGGGGCGGCGAGCCGCAGCCCGGGGACGACCTGGAGGATCGACATGTCCCACATGCCGTTGTGGGAGGCGCCGTCGGTGCCGGTGACGCCGGCCCGGTCCAGTACGAAAGTCACACCGCACTTGTGGAGGGCGACATCCATGAGGACCTGGTCGAAGGCACGATTCAGGAATGTGGCGTACACCGCGAACACCGGATGCAGACCGCCCGTGGCGAGGCCCGCCGCGGAAACGGCGCCGTGCTGCTCGGCGATGCCGACGTCGTAGATCCGGTTCGGGAAGGCGTCGGCGAACTTCTTGAGGCCGACCGGCTGGAGCATCGCGGCGGTGATGGCGACGATGTCCTCGCGCTCCTGCCCGAGCGCGACCATCTCGTCGCCGAAGACGGAGGTCCAGTCGGCGCCGGACGGCTTGATCGGGAGGCCCGTGTCGGGGTGGATGGGGCTGATGCCGTGGAAGCGGTCGGCCTCGTCCTGGAGGGCGGGCTGGTAGCCGCGGCCCTTCTCGGTGAGGACGTGGACGATCACGGGGCCGCCGAACCGCTTGGCGCGCGCCAGCGCGGACTCCATCGCCTCGATGTCGTGGCCGTCGATGGGGCCGACGTACTTGAGGCCGAGGTCCTCGAACATGCCCTGCGGCGCGATGAAGTCCTTCAGACCCTTCTTCGCGCCGTGCAACGTCTCGTAGAGGGGCTTGCCGACGACCGGGGTGCGCCCCAGGAGGTCCTTGCCGCGGGCCAGGAAGCGCTCGTAGCCGTCGGTGGTCCGCAGGGTGGCCAGGTGGTTCGCGAGGCCGCCGATGGTCGGTGCGTAGGACCGCTCGTTGTCGTTGACGACGATCACGAGAGGGCGGTCCTTGGCGTCGGCGATGTTGTTCAGCGCCTCCCAGGCCATACCGCCGGTCAGCGCGCCGTCGCCGATGACGGCGACCACGTGGTCCTCGCGTTTCAGCACCTGGTTGGCCTTGGCGAGGCCGTCGGCCCAGCCGAGGACCGTGGAGGCGTGCGAGTTCTCGATGACGTCGTGCTCGGACTCGGCCTGCGAGGGGTAGCCGGAGAGGCCGCCCTTCTGCTTCAGCCTGGAGAAGTCCTGGCGGCCGGTGAGCAGCTTGTGGACGTAGGACTGGTGGCCGGTGTCCCATAGCACCCGGTCCTTCGGGGACTCGAAGACGCGGTGCAGGGCGATGGTCAGCTCGACCACACCGAGGTTCGGGCCGAGGTGGCCGCCGGTCTTGGAGACGGCGTCGACGAGGAAGGTCCGGATCTCCTCGGCCAGCTGGTCCAGCTGCTCCAGGCTGAGCCGGTCAAGATCGCGCGGTCCCCTGATGCGGGTCAGCAGCGGCACCCGTGCCTCCTTGCGAGTAGAGCTGATCGAGCTGTTGCCGGGCTTGTCGAGTCTAATGTTCCGCCTTTGCGGACCGCGCCCGGGCTGTGCGTCGTGCGTCACGCGATCGGCTGTACCCAAGAACAGCCTTTCCTACGACCTTTCCTACGACATGACTGTGCCCGGTACCGCGTTCGGTACCGGGCACTGGTCCGAAAGGACGCAGGTCAGCCGCGACCTGCCGCCTTCTGGCTCTTGCGGGACACGGAGTCGATGACGACCGCGCCGAGCAGAACGCCACCCGTGATCATGTACTGGATCGACGTGTTCATGTTGAGCAGGTCGAGACCGGTCTGGATCGACTGGATGACGAGCATGCCCAGCAGGGCGGACCAGACGGTGCCGCGGCCGCCGAAGAGGCTCGTACCGCCGATGACCGCCGCCGCGATGGCCAGCATCAGGGTGTTGCCGCCGCCGGCGTTGAGCGTGGCGCTCTGGGTCTGGCCGGCGAAGAACATACCGCCGACCGCCGCGAAGCCACCGGAGATGGCGAACACGGTGATCCGGATCATGGACACGTTGATACCGGCACGGCGCGCGGCCTCGATGCCACCGCCGACCGCGAAGACCTTGCGGCCGTACGGGGTACGGCGGAGCACGAAGTCCACGATCACCAGGGAGGCGAGGAAGATCACCAGCGAGTTGGAGACACCGGCCGCCGAGTTCAGCACCGCCGCGGTGACGAACGCGGCCACGGCGAGCAGACCGACCCGCAGCGCGATCTCGCTGGTGGGCCGGAAGGGCACCCCGGCGGCCTTGCGGCGGCGCTGGTCGACGAGCGAGCCGTAGGCCAGGGAAGCGACGCCGAGCGCGGCCAGGATGTAGGCGCCGACGATCGACTGGTCCATGAAGAACGAGCTCTGGCCGAGCAGGTGCACCGGACCGGAGTCCGGGATGTTGATGGTGCCGCTCGAACCGAGCAGCCACAGCATCAGACCGTTCCAGCCCAGGAAGCCTGCCAGTGTCACGACGAAGGCCGGTACGCCGATCCTCGCGAAGAAGAAGCCGTGCAGCGCGCCGATGCCGACGCCGGTGACGATGGTCAGGATCAGCGCCAGCCAGCCCTCCATCCCGTGGTTGACCACGAAGACGGCGAACAGGGTGGACGCCAGACCGCTGACCGAGCCGACGGACAGGTCGATCTCGCCGAGCAGCAGCACGAAGACCAGGCCGATGGCGAGCATGCCGGTGGCCGACAGGTAGTAGCTGATGTTGGACAGGTTGTCCGCGCTCAGGAACCGGCTGTTCTGCAGCTGGAAGATGACGCCGATGACGATCAGGCCGGCGACGACCGGCAGCGAGCCGAGCTCACCGCCCTTGACCTTGCGCTTGAACTCGGTGATGTAGCCCTTGAAGCCCTCTTCGCGGATCAGCAGACGCGGGTCGAGGGCGGTGGCGGCACCGGCCGCTGCCGTGGGGTCGTCGACCGGAGCCGCGGCGGTCGGTTCGACCGCGTCCTTCTTCACGGTGCCTGACGTGTCGCTCACTTTGCCGCCTCCGTGCTGCGCACCGCACGACGGGTCACGGCGTTGTCCGTGGCACCGGTGATCGCGGCGATGATCGTTTCCTGACTGGTGTCCTTCACCGGGAAGGAGCCGTTGTTCTTGCCCAGGCGCAGCACGTTGACGGTGTCGGCGACCGCCTTGACGTCGGCCATGTTGTGGCTGATGAGGATGACGCCGAGGTTGCGCTCGCGCAGCCGCTCGACCAGGTCGAGGACCTGCGCGGTCTGCTCGACGCCGAGGGCGGCGGTGGGCTCGTCGAGGATGACGACCTTGGGGTCACCGATCAGCGCGCGGGCGATGGCGACGACCTGTCGCTGGCCACCCGAGAGGCTGGCGATCGGGATGCGCACGCTCGGGATGCGGATGGAGAGCGTGCTCAGCAGCTCACGGGAGTTCTTCTCCATCGTGACCTCGTCGATGACGCCACGGCGAAGCAGCTCACGCCCGAGGTACAGGTTGCCGACGACGTCGAGGTTGTCGCAGAGCGCGAGGTCCTGGTAGACCGTCGCGACGCCGAGTCCCTGGGCGTCGTGCGGCTTGTTGATGCTGACCGGGTTGCCCTCCCATTCGATGACTCCTTCATCGATGGGGTGCACTCCGGCGATCGTCTTCACCAGGGTGGACTTTCCTGCGCCGTTGTCGCCGACCAGTGCGACCACTTCTCCGGCGTGAACCTCCAGCTCTACGTCGGTGAGGGCCTGCACCGCACCGAATCGCTTGGAGACTCCGCGCAACGCCAACACGGGCGTAGCGGACACGTGAACCATCTCCTTCGCCGCCTGACCGGCGGGGATGCCGCGCTTGTCAAAAGGCGCGGAGGGTTGTGCCTAGGCACAGATTTACAAGATGAACATGCGCGCGGCCGGTGCCAGTTGGCAACGGCTGCGTTCGCGCGGGTTCCGATCGGCGCCCGCCCCACAGCGGGGTTTGAAGGTGGGGCGGACGCCGAAGGGGCTTTGTCACCGCTGGGCGGTGGTTACGACAGACCGGCCGCCTTGCACGCCTTGGCGTAGTCGGCGGTGCAGATCTGCGCGACGGTGTAGAGACCGTCCTTGATGACCGTGTCCTTGATGTTGGCCTTGGTGACCGACACCGGGGTCAGCAGCTGCGAGGGCACCTTGTCGCCGGAGCCGCTGGTCTGGGTCGTGGTGGCGAGCCCGGTGATGCTCTTGTTCTGCGCCAGGTCGACGGCGAGCGTCGCGGCGGCCTCGGCCTCCGGCTTGAAGGCCTTGTAGACGGTGCTGGACTGGGTACCGGCGACGATGCGCTGGATACCGGCGAGCTCCGCGTCCTGACCCGTCAGCGGGATGTTGCTGATGCCCGCGCCCTTGAGGGCGGTGGCGATACCGCCGGCCATACCGTCGTTGGCGGAGTAGACGCCCGCGATGTTCTTGGCGCCGAGCTGGGTGATGGCCGCCGTGACCTTCTGGTTGGCGACGGTGTCCTTCCACAGGCCGGACTGCTCGTAGGCGATGTCGACCTTGCCGTCGAGGGCCTCGTGGGCGCCCTTCTTGAACTGCGCGGCGTTCGGGTCGGCGTCGTCACCGTTGATCATGACGATCTTCGACTTGGTGGTCGCCTTGGAGCCCAGCGCGGTCAGCAGGGCCTCGCCCTGGAGCTTGCCGACCTGGACGTTGTCGAAGGAGACGTAGGCCGAGACCGGGCCCTGGGCCAGACGGTCGTACGCGACGACCTTGATGCCCTTGTCGACCGCCTGCTGGATCGAGGACTTGATCGCGGCGGAGTCCTGGGCGCTGATCACGATGACCTTGACGCCCTTGGTGATCATGCTGCTGACCTGCTGGGCCTGAGTGGCCGCGCTGGCGTTGGCGTTGTTGTACTCGACGGTGCAGCCGGAGCAGAGCTCCTTGACCTTGGCCTCGAAGTACGGCTTGTCGAACTTCTCGTACCGAGTGGTGACGCTGTCGGGCAGCAGCAGGCCGATCTTGGCGTTGGTACCGCCCGAGGAGCTCGAGGAGCTGCTGTCGGACTTCTTGTTGTCGCCGGCCTTGCCACAGGCGGCCAGCGAGACGGCCATCGTGGTGGCGATGACAGCAACGGCGGCACGACGCATACGCGTGTTCACTTCAGAAACCTCCCTGACGAGGCCGCGTCGTTGCGGCCGAGGTGGCTGGAAGTCAACTCGGCCACGCGTGCGACGTCAAGAAGTAAATACTTAACGAGATGGCAACGGCGTCGTGCGTTCTCTAAGTGAAGACAGGTGTCGCTGCGGTCAGCGACCCGTCCAAAAGTGTCGAATCGCCCATCTCGCTGAGCGCGAGAGCGAGTGCTCCGAGCACCTCCGCACGGCCTCCAAGTGCCCCCGGGAGAACGGACAGTTGACGCGCCGCACTGGGGATCGCATAGCGGCCGACAGACTCCCTGATCGGCCCGAGCACCAGCTCACCGGCCTCGGCGAGATCGCCACCGAGGACCACTCGGCTCGGGTTCAGCAAATTGCAGAGATTGGCGACTCCACTGCCGATGTGTCGGCCGACGTCGGCGATCACCCGACGACAGCCCGGGTCTCCGTCCCGCGCCAGCCGTACGACTCCCTCCATGGTCAGGTCGGTGCCATGGCTGGACTGGAGGAGCGGCAGCACATAGCGCGCGGCCGTGAAGGTCTCCAGGCAGCCCCGGTTTCCGCAACGGCAGACAGGGCCGGACTCATCAAGAGTAATATGCCCGATTTCTCCCGCTGTGCCACCCGGGCCCCGGTAGATCTTGCCGTTGATGACCAGCCCCGCGCCGACCCCGCTCGCGACCTTGATGTACGCCAGGTCCCTGACGCCCCGCCCGCTGCCCCAGACCAGCTCACCGAGGGCGCCGAGGTTGGCGTCGTTGTCCACGTGCACCGGTACGCCCAGACGGCTGCCGAGCTCCTCGGCGGGTCTGGTCCCGGTCCAGCCCGGGAGGATGGCGGTGGAGCCCAGGGTGCCCGATTCCACGTCGATCGGCCCGGGCACGCCGAGGCCCACCCCGGCGATCTTGGAACGGTCCACTCCGGTCGCCGCGATCAGCCGGTTGACCAGCTCTTCCGCCCGGTCGAAACCCTGCGTGGAGGAGGCGTCGACGTCGACGGGTTCGGACTCCTCGGCCAGCACCTGATGGGCGAGATTTCCGACCGCGACGCGCAAATGCGTGTGCCCGAAGTCGACTCCGATGACGATGCCGGCGTCCCCGCTCAGCGACACGCTGCGGGCCCGGCGGCCACCCGCCGAGGTCGGGGTGACCTCGACCGTTCCGCCGTCCTTGAGCTCGCGCACGATGTTGGAGACCGTCGCAGCCGACAGACCCGTCGTCCTCGCGATCTCCGCCTGGGTGAGCGACCCGGCCAGCCGCACCGCTCGCACGACCCGCTCTAGATTCGCTCGGTGCAGCGACGACTGCGACCCCGGAGTCTCCACGACGACCTCCTGCGCGCGGGACCGCATCGATGAGGCCCCGTCTATGTCCAACTAGTGAACTCTAAGCTGAGCCGTTAGGGTCGCCTCCCGTCAAGAGGTTGAACCGCATCCGGGTTCCCGGACACATACGTGACCACCGCTCCCGGCCTGCCGGAAGCGGTGGCGGAACGATCTCTTCCTGTCTCGTCGTCCCAGCGGGCTACTTCAGCGTCGCCGAAGTCAGACCGGACTGCACCTGGCGCTGGAACGACAGGTAGACGACCAGCATCGGGATCATGGCGATCGTGACACCCGCGAAGAGAACGGGCAGGTCGGAGGCGTAGCCCTGCTGCTGCTGGAGTTGGATGAGCCCCTGGGTGAGGACATAGCGCTCCGGGTCCGAGCCGCTCTGCGGCTGCATCAGGACCGTCGGCAGGATGAACTGGTTCCACTGGCCGAGGGTGTTGAAGATGCCGACGCTGATCAGCCCGGCCTTGGCCATCGGCAACATCACTTGGAAGAACGTCCGGGTGTGCGAGGCGCCGTCGAGGATCGCCGCCTCGAAGACCGCCGTGGGCAGCGTCCGGAAGAACGCGTGCATGAAGAACACCGTGAACGGCATCGAGTAGGCGATGTAGACCAGGATCAGCCCCTGGTAGGTGTTCAGCATGTCGAGGCGCTTGACCATGAAGAACAGCGGCACCAGCGCGAGGAACACAGGGAACATCGCGCCGGCGACGAAGAAGTAGTACAGCAGCCGGTTGCCCCAGAACTGGTAGCGGGCCAGCACGTACGCGGCCATCGAGCCGAACAGCATCGTCAGCGGCACCGAGAAGACCAGCACGATCAGGGTGTTCAGGAAGTAGTCGCCGATGCCCTTGTTCCAGGCCCGCCGGAACACGTCGAACGTCCAGTTGTGCGGCCAGCCGAAGGCCGAGTTGCCGATCTGCACGTCGGTCTTGAACGAGCTGAACACCAGCCACAGCAGCGGCAGCACGATCAACAGGGCCCACAGGGCCAGGAAGCCGTGCGAGAAGACGTTCAGTACGACGCCCTCGCCGCGCGGTTCACCGGCCCGGGGACGGGACTTCCCGACCGACGGCTGCGGCGGGACGGTGCCGCCCGTGGGGGCGGTCTCCTTCAGGGGTGCGCTCATCGTCGTATGTCTCCCGCTCAGAACTCGATGCGCTCACGGCGGGTGGCGCGCAGCGTGACCACGGACAGGACCAGGGTGAGCAGCAGCATGACGACGCCCATCGCGCAGGCGTAGCCGCTCTTCCCGAAGTAGAGGAAGTTGCGCATCATCACGGTCGACATGACGTCGCTGCCATGGTCGGGACCGCCTCCGTAGGCGCCCATGTTCGAGGTCATGGAGGAGACCAGGACGAACATGTCCATCGCGATGATGCCGAGATACACCCAGGCCGTCTGGACGGTCTCCCAGAGCAGCGGCAGGGTGATCCGGAAGAAGGACTGGGAGCGGTTCGCGCCGTCGATCAGGGCGGCCTCGTAGATGTCCCGCGGAATGGACTGCATGGCCGCGGAGAACAGCACCAGATAGAAACCGACGCCGTGCCACACCACGACCGCCATCAGCGCCCACAGCACCATGTTGGGCTCGTTGAGCCACTCCACCGGATTGTTGGCGTCCACCAGGTGGAGTTTGATCAGAAAGCCGTTGAGCAGACCGCCGCCGTCACTCCGGTACACGGCGTTGAACAGCACCGCGAGAATCGCCAGCGACAGCACCTGCGGGAAGAAGTAGACGATTTTGTAGAACCCGCTCCCGGCGACTCCCTGCACTCCGCCGGCCTTGCTGCGCCCTCCCGCGTTCACCATGAAGGCGAAGAAGAGGGCGAGCAGAATGGTGATCACGGGGATGAACACCAGGAACAGGAGGTTGTGCCAGATGGCCTCCTTGAAGACGTCGTCGTGGAGCAGCGCTCGATAGTTGTCCAGTCCGACGAACTTGAAGGTCTGTGACTCACCCTTCCAGTCGGTCAGCGAATAGCCGAACGTCTGGATGTACGGCCAGATCACGAAGATCAGATAGAGCGCCACGGGAACGAAGAGAAATCCCGCGACGAACCTGTACTGCCCTTTGCGCATTGGCGTTTCCTGCCCCTGGTGTCCCGAGCGTGATCAGGTGGTGCGATCAGGCGTTGTGATCAGGAGTGCACGTTCTTCTTGGACGCCGGGTCCTTGGCCTGCTTGTCGACCGCGGCCTGACAGCGCTTCAGCCACTCCTTGGGCTGGATGCGCTTGGCCATCAGCTCGTTGGACGCGTTCTGGATGGAGGTGTCCATCTCGCTGTACCAGTCGGGGTAGAGGTAGCGGAAGGTGTTGGCGCCGGCCGCCTTGGACGCGTCGACCGTGGACTGGGTGCCCGGGCGCAGGGTGACGCTGGAGTCGACACCGTCCTTGAGGATGGTGAGCGAGTTGGCCTCCTTGGCGAAGAGCGTCGACCACTCCTTGGAGAGCATGTGCCGCATGAACTCCTTGGCACCGGGGAGGTTCTTGGCCTTCGCCGGGATGATGAAGGGTTCGCCGGAGCCGGCCCGGATCGCCTCGAACGGCATCTTGCTGTCGGCCAGCAGCGGCATCGGCAGGAACTTCATGTCGAAGTCCGTCGGCGTCAGCTTGAGCTGCTCGTTCTCCAGCCAGGAACCGCAGGTGATGAAGGCGGCCTTGTACTGGTTCCAGCGGGTCTGCGACTCGGTGTGTGTCAGGCCGTTGGTGCCGGGCATCAACAGGCCCTTCTCCACCACCTCGTAGATCGCCTCGATGCCGGCCTGCGCGGCGGCCGAGCCGACGAACGCCTTCGGGTCGAGGTTGTCGATCGCCTTGACGGCGTCGATCCCGCCCTTCTTGGCGATGAGGTCCATGATGGCCACGTTGATGTAGTACGGGTACTTGCCCTGGTGGGCGAGACCGCCGATACCGGCCGCCTTCGCCTTCTGGCACACGGCGATGAACTCGTCCCAGGTCTTCGGCGGGGTCCAGCCCTTCTCCTTGAAGAGCTTGCCGGAGTACCACAGCCCCCAGACCGTGTAGATGTAGTTGAGGGCGACGACCTTGCCCTCCTGGACACCCGGGTCGAGGGTGCCGGGGATCAGCAGATCGCGGACCTTCTTGGTCGGGTCGTCGATCGCGGGCGCGTCCAGTACCGGTGAAAGGTCCAGCAACTGGCCGTTCTTGTACAGGACGTCGATCTTGATCTGCTGGGCGCCGGAGTCGTCGACGATGTCCGGCGGGTTGCCCGCGTTGAAACGGGGCTGCAGCTTGCCGGTGATCTCCTGCGTTCCGGTGTGGGTGGAGCTGACGCCGATCTTCGTCTTGAAGTTGGCTTCCCACGCCTTCGCGTAGTCGTCGCCGTAACCGCCCTTGAAGACGACGACGTCGAGCGTGCTGCCCTTCTTCACACCGAAGGGATTCGACTTCGACGTGGTGCCCTTGGTGCTGTTGTCACTGCTGCTGCCGTCCCCGCCACCGCTGGCACACGCGGACAGGAAACTCATCGTGGGTACGGAGATCAGACCGAGTGCGGCCGACCTCTTGATCAGATCACGGCGGCCGACGCCATTGGAACCGTTGTTCTCGGCTGAAGTGGATCCCATGCTCAAGTCCTCGCCTTCAACAGGACTCAGGCGGTGAACCGGATCCTCCCCGGCACCGCGGTCAGGTCGAGCTTGGTCGTGCAGAGGTACTTCGTGCGTGCTGCTGCGAGAGCGGTGTCGAACGCGACAGGTATAGTCCACTTCCGGTCGACAGAGCAAGATCGAATGCAGGGTAGGTTGTCGGTCTTTTCCGAAGTGAGACCTCGCGGAAATATGAAGGCCCTGTGCGTTCGATGCCGGAGAAATCCCCGCTATTGCGCTCGAATGCCGCACTCAACACCCTTGACATCCCTGGCCACTTGACTCCCTACTGTTGCCTGCGCGTCGAAATTGACAACGTTGTCCCACGTGCAGGGAGGATGCCCTCGTATGCATCACAGATGGTGGGGTTCGGCGGCCGTCTCGGTGGCCGCCGTCGCTCTGGTGGCGGGCTCGCAGGGGGCGGCCGTCGCGCTGCCCGTCAAGGCTCCCGCTCCGGCCGGGGAGTTCGCCTCCTCCTTCGAGGCGGGCGATCCGGCACCGGACTGGCTGAACACGGTGGACACCGGGCCGGACGGCTCCAAGCGGGCCTCCGGTGTCGACGGGGGATACACCAGCGGTATCCCCGGCAATGCGGACGACCACGTCACGGACCTGCGGGCCAGCGGCGAGAACACCGGTGCGGGCGAGGTGAAGGAGAACCTCGTCGACGGCGAGTCCGGCACCAAGTGGCTCACCTTCGCGCCCACGGGCTGGGTCGAGTTCGATCTCGACAAACCGCTCAAAATAGTGACGTACGCGTTGACTTCGGCCAACGACCACGATGAGCGCGACCCGCAGGACTGGACGCTCCAGGGGTCGACCGACGGCAAGGACTGGAAGACCGTCGACACCCGCTCCGGCGAGTCGTTCTCCGCCCGGTTCCAGACCAAGTCGTACGACCTCGCCGAGCCCGCCGAGTACCAGCACTTCCGGCTCGACGTGAGCAAGAACAACGGCGGCGACATCCTGCAGATCGCCGACGTCCAGTTCTCCACCGGCTCCACGACCGCCCCGATCCCCGAGGACATGCTCTCGCTGGTCGACCACGGCCCCAGCGGCTCCCCCACCGCCAAGGCGGGCGCCGGCTTCACCGGGACGCGCGCACTGCGCTACGCCGGGCGTCATACGGCGACGGGGCGGGCGTACTCGTACAACAAGGTCTTCGACGTGAACGTGGCCGTCGGCCAGGACACGGCGCTGTCGTACAAGATCTTCCCGCAGATGGCCGACGGCGATCTGGACTACGACGCCACGAACGTCTCCGTGGACCTCGCCTTCACCGACGGCACCTATCTCAGCGGCCTCGGCGCGAGCGACTCGCACGGCTTCGCGCTCACCCCGCAGGGGCAGGGCGCCGCCAAGATCCTCTACGTCAACCAGTGGAACAACGTCCTCTCGCGGATCGGTTCGGTCGCGGCCGGCAAGACCGTCGACCGGATCCTGCTCGCCTACGACTCCCCCAGCGGGCCGGCGAAGTTCCGCGGCTGGCTCGACGACGTGAGCCTCAAGTCGGTCGCGCCCGAGAAGCCGAAGGCGCATCTGTCCGACTACGCGCTCACCACCCGCGGCACCAACTCCAGCGGCAGCTTCTCGCGCGGCAACAACTTCCCCGCGACGGCTCTCCCGCACGGCTTCAACTTCTGGACTCCGGTGACGAATTCGTCGTCGCTGAGCTGGCTCTACGACTACGCGCGGGCGAACAACGACGCCAACCTGCCCACGCTCCAGGCGCTCAGCCTGAGCCATGAGCCGAGCCCCTGGATGGGCGACCGGCAGACCTTCCAGGTGATGCCGTCAGCGGCCTCGGGCACCCCCAACACCGACCCGAACGCACGGGAGTTGGCGTTCAAGCACGAGAACGAGACGGCGCGCCCGTACTACTACGGCGTCACGTTCGAGAACGGTCTCAAGGCCGAGATGGCCCCGACCGACCACGCGGCCTCGCTGCGCTTCACCTACCCCGGCGACGACGCGAGCGTCATCTTCGACAACGTCACCGAGCAGGCGGGCCTGACCCTCGACAAGACCAACGGGACCGTCACCGGATACTCGGACGTCAAGTCCGGTCTGTCCACGGGCGCGACCCGGCTCTTCGTGTACGGCGTGTTCGACGCGCCGGTGACGGACGGCTCGTCGAGTGGCGTCAAGGGCTATCTGCGGTTCAAGGCGGGCGCCGACCACACGGTCACCCTGCGCCTGGCCACCTCGCTGATCAGCGTCGACCAGGCGAAGGCCAACCTGAGCCAGGAGATCCCGGACGGCACCTCCTTCGACACGGTCAAGGACCAGGCCCAGCAGGTGTGGGACAAGCTGCTCGGCAAGGTCGAGGTGGAGGGCGCGACGCCCGACCAGCTGACCACGCTCTACTCCAGCATGTACCGGCTGTACCTGTACCCCAACTCCGGCTTCGAGAAGGTCGGTTCGACCTACCAGTACGCCTCGCCGTTCTCCCCGATGCCGAGCCAGGACACCCCGACGCACACCGGCGCGAAGATCGTGGACGGCAAGGTGTACGTCAACAACGGCTTCTGGGACACCTATCGGACCACCTGGCCGGCGTACTCACTCCTGACGCCAAGTCAGGCGGGCGAGATGGTCGACGGGTTCGTGCAGCAGTACAAGGACGGTGGCTGGACCTCGCGCTGGTCCTCCCCCGGCTACGCGGACCTGATGACCGGCACCTCCTCGGACGTCGCGTTCGCGGACGCGTACGTCAAGGGCGTGCAGTTCGACGCCAAGTCGGCCTACGACGCGGCCGTCAAGAACGCCACCGTCGTCCCGCCCTCGTCGGGTGTGGGCCGCAAGGGCATGACCACCTCGCCCTTCCTCGGCTACACCAGCACGGACACCGGCGAGGGCTTCTCCTGGGCCATGGAGGGCTACAACAACGACTACGGCATCGCCCAGATGGGCCTGGCCCTCTACAAGAAGACCGGCGAGAAGCGCTACAAGGAGGAGTCCGAGTACTTCCTCAACCGCGCCCAGGACTACGTGAACCTCTTCGACAAGCAGGCAGGGTTCTTCCAGGGCAAGGACGCCAAGGGCAACTGGCGGGTGGACTCGGCGAGTTACGACCCGAAGATCTGGGGTTACGACTACACGGAGACCGACGGCTGGGGCTACGCCTTCACCGCCCCGCAGGACAGCCGCGGCCTCGCCAACCTCTACGGCGGCCAGAAGGCCCTCGGCGACAAGCTCGACGAGTACTTCGCCACCCCGGAGAAGGCCTCGTCCGCCACTGTCGGCTCCTACGGCGGTGTCATCCACGAGATGACGGAGGCGCGGGACGTCCGCATGGGCCAGTACGGACACTCCAACCAGGTCGCCCACCACGTCACTTACATGTACGACGCGGCCGGCGAGCCCTGGAAGGCACAGAAGGACGTGCGCGAGGTGCTGTCGCGGCTCTACACCGGCAGCGAGATCGGGCAGGGCTACCACGGCGACGAGGACAACGGCGAGCAGTCGGCCTGGTACCTCTTCTCCGCGCTCGGCTTCTACCCGCTGGTGATGGGCAGCGGCGAATACACCATCGGCTCCCCGCTGTTCACCAAGGCGACCGTCCACCTGGAGAACGGCAAGGACCTGGTCGTCAAGGCGCCGAAGAACAGCACGAAGAACGTCTACGTCCAGAGCCTGAAGGTCAACGGCAAGGCCTGGACGTCGACTTCGCTCCCGCACTCGCTGCTGGAGAAGGGCGGAGTGCTGGACTTCTCCATGGGCTCCAAGCCCTCGGCGTGGGGCAGCGGCAAGAACGCGGCGCCGGTGTCGATCACCAAGAACGACCAGGTGCCGACGCCCCGCAGCGACCAACTCGCCGCCACCGGCGCCCTGTTCGACAACACGTCGGCCACGGCCGCGACGGTGACCTCGGTGGACCTGCCGGTCGCCAAGGCCACCAAGGGCGTCCAGTACACCCTGACGTCTTCGACGGACCACACGACGGCACCGACCGGCTGGACCCTCCAGGGCTCGACCGACGGCACCAAGTGGAAGACGCTCGACAAGCGCTCCGGCGAGTCCTTCACCTGGGACAAGCAGACCCGCGTGTTCTCGGTCAAGTCACCTGGCTCGTACGCCCATTACCGCCTGGTCCTGGACAGCTCCTCGACGCTCGCGGAGGTGGAGCTGCTGGCCTGAGGCACGGTCACGGCACGGGGAGGCGGGGCAGCAGTCGGCGCAACGCCTCCGCGTGCTGGTGGACCCGTCTGAGCACGCCTCTCCTGGTGGACGCGAAGACGGGGACGTCCTGGGCCGGGCCGCACGCGGCGGCCTTGTACAGGTCGTCCAGCCAAGCCCCCTTCCCCCTGGTGCCGTCCGGTGCCAGGGGGATCAGTCGTGTCAGGACCTCCGATTCGGCGCCGCCCAGGAACCAGACGCGCACCATCAGGTCGGCGCGCAGATAACGCAGGCCGCCGTCTATGTCCTCCGGCGGCGCGAAGCCCTCGCCCTCGACCAGGAAAGCGAAGGCCGAACGCGCTTCGGCCCGGAACTCCTCGGGCAGCTGCGGCCGTTTAACCATCTGCGGATGCTCGCACGCGACGGTGTGCCCCCGCCACCGGAACGGACGAGGGCACACATTGTGGACGTCAGTTCACCGCAAGGGTGAACACATGGAGATCCGGGTCGTCCGGAAGTGTCACGCTCTTGATGGTCTTGCCCGTGGGCGCCGCGAACGGCTTGGTGGCGAACACATAGGTGGCTACCGGGTCTTTGTCCGCACCCGCGACATTGCGGTACGCGGTCCGGGCAACGACCTCGTTGCCGTACTGCACGGTGCCACCGCCCCCGCCGACCGTCCAGTCCGTGAAGGAGAGGTCGATGACGTCGGTGCTGCCGTCGGTGTAGGTGACGGTCGCCCTGGTCTGCTGGTTGCCGTTGACCGCGCTGCCGACGAAGGACAAGTTGGCTGCGGACTGCGGGAGTTGGAGGGTCTGACCGGCCGCCGACACATTGTCCGGGCGCCCGTTCGGCGAGTTCGGCCAGGTGAAGCCGAGCCCTTCCACCGTGCCGGTACCGCCCGGGGTGAGCCCGGCCGCGGCGAGGGCCTGGAGGGAGTAGCTCCAGCCGCCGCCGTCGTAGTCCGCCTCGTCGTGCTCACCGGTGTCGTCGGAGACGCCGGTGTTGTTGTAGGCGGCGAGGAGGGTGCCGGGCGCGGCGACCGTCAGGGACACCGGCTGCTCGTACGAGGTGTCGCCCGAGGTGACGGTGACCTTGACGTCGTAGAAGCCCTGCTTGACGTCGTCGGCCGCCGTCAGGGTGATGTTCTGTGAGCCGTCGACGACCGTTCCCTGGGCGGGAGTCGCCGTCACTCCGGCGGGCGTCTCGACGCTGTAGCGGACCTCGGGTCCGGTGCCGCCGCTCAGGGACAGGGCCTTGATGTTCACCTTGGTGCTGTCGCCGGGCGCGAGGGTCGCGGCGGTCGGGCCGACGCCGATCTGGTAGGGCTGTTCGCCGGTGCGGAAGGACGGCGGGGCGCCGGCGGGGTCGCTGCCCCAGGTGCGGTTCGGGGTGGTGGAGAGGGTGTAGTCGAGGGTGCCGCCGTTCCTGACGATCGAGGAGGAGAGCCAAGGCTGTTGCGTGCTGCGACCGTTGACCTTCAGGGACTGGATGTACGGGGCGTCGGTCGCCGCGCCCTTCGCGCGGATGGAGATGTCGTTGCCCTGCGGGCGCTTGATCTCGATGCGCTCGAACAGCGGTGAGGCGAGGGTGAGTTCGGCGCGGGAGGGAACCTGCGGGTACATGCCGAGCGCGGAGAAGACGTACCAGGACGACATCTCGCCGAGGTCGTCGTTGCCGGGGATGCCGGCGGGGTCGGTCGTCCAGAGCTGCTTCATGGCCGCCCTGACCGTCTCCTGGGTCTTGTAGGGCGCGCCCGCGTAGTCGTAGAGGTAGGGGACGTTGACGGACGGCTCGTTGTCCAGCTCGGACTTGTCGCCGCCGCTGCCGGTGAAGGCCCAACTCCCGTCCGCCTCATGGAAGAAGGAGTCGAGGCGGGCGAGGGCCTTGTCCGTGCCGCCCATCGCCGCGAACAGCCCGGCGGGGTTGTGCTGGACCATCCACGTGTACTGGGCGGCCGTGCCCTCCACGAAGCCGTTGCCGGTGCCCGGGGTGAAGCCGGTGACCCAACTGCCGTCCGCCTTGCGGTTGGCGATGTAGCCGCCGGTGGGGTCTGCGGCGATGTTGAAGTTGTTCTGCCACCACTGGGCACGCTTGGCGAAGTCGGCCGCCGTGCTCTTCTTCCCCGCCGCCGTGGCGAGTTGGGAGAGCGCGAAGTCGGCAGTGGACATCTCCAGCGTCTCGGCGGCGCCGCCCCAGGCGTTGGAGACGGACGGCATGTAGTGCAGGTTCAAGTACTTGTCCAGGGACGGGCGTTGGCCCACCGAGAGCACCGGCTTGCCCGAGGAGGACAGGTCCTGTGCGGTCGGTACGGTCGCGGCCTGGACGAGGGAGGCGAGGGCTCCCTTCAGGTCGAAGTCCGTACCGCCGAAGGCACGGATGCCGGCCAGGGCGGTGGGCGAGGGGTCGCCGTTCATGACGTGGGTGCCGCTCGCGCCGTGCAGCCAGCGGTCCCAGACTCCCCCGTTCTGCTGGGCCAGTTCGTACAGCGACTGGGCGATGTCCGAGCCGGTGCGGGGGTTGAGGAGGGTGAGGAGCTGGACCTGCGACCGGTAGATGTCCCAACCGGAGAAGGTGCCGTACTGCGCGTCGTGCCCCCGCCCGACCTTGTGCACCTTGCCGTCGCTGCCCGTGTATCTGCGGTCGGCGTCGCTGATGACATTCGGGTGCAGGAGGGAGTGGTAGAGCGCGGTGTAGAAGGTGGTGCGCTCGGTGTCGGTGCCGCCGCCGACCTTGATCGCGCCGAGTTGGTCGCGCCAGGCTCGGTGGGCCGCGTCCTCGACGGCGTCGAAGGAGCGCTTCGGCGGGTTCTCCGCCGCGAGGTTGGCCTCGGCGCCGGCCTGACTGACGTACGAGATACCGACCTTGACGCCGACCGGGCCGCTGCCGGGCTCGAACTCGACGTAGCCGCCCGCGCCCCTGCCCGCGACGGGACGGCCGCCGTTGGTGAAGCCGCCCGTGCCGCCGGTCGCGGACGTCGACCCCGGGGTCAGCTTGTCGTCCTGCCAGGTGCCGGTGGTCTTGAAGGCGCGGTCGAAGGTGGCGGTGAAGTACAGGGTGTAGTAAGCGCGTTGGCCCTCGGGGTCGAGGTAGCCGCAGAAGTTGCCGGAGGTGACCGAGCCGGAGACCGTGCGGGTCGCCGGGTCGATGGTGACCGACGAATCGGTGGAGCCCACCTCGGAGTTGGCGGTGCGGATCAGCAGTGAGGCGGGCTTGTCGGCCGGGTAGGTGAAGCGGCCGGAGCCGGTGCGGGCCGTCGCCGTGAGGTCGGCCGTGACGCCCGAGGCGAGGCCGACCTTGTAGTGGCCGGGTTCGGCGGTCTCGGCGGTGTGGCTGAAGTCGGAGGCGTAGACGGCGTCCTTGGTGTCGCTCGCCGGGGAGGAGGTGACCTCACCGGCGTACGGGAAGAACGGGATGTCGCCGCTGCCGCCCGCGCAGCCCGTGCCGGACATGTGGGTGAGGCTGAAGCCGCGGATGCGGGTGGCGTCGTACTGGTAGCCGCCGGGCGCGGCCGTGCTGGTCGCGCTGCCTCTGGTGTTCTCCGGGCTCCAGGAGAGCATGCCGAAGGGCACGACGGCGCCCGGGAAGACGTTGCCGCCGTTCTTGGTGCCGATCAGCGGATCGACGTAGGCGCTGGGGTCCTTGACGAGTTGGGGTGGGGCGGCGGAGGCCGCCAGGGCGGGGGTGGTGCCGCCGACCGCGAGTGCGGCGGCCAGTGCCGCGGCAGGCAATGTCCGCCCAACGCGGAGCGGCGTTCGGTGCGGGCGTCGCGACGGGGCGGACATTGCCTGTCGCGGCACTGGCAACAGGGACATGGGACGGAAACGCATGACGCGGCCCCTCCTCCTTCGGACGGGTCGCGCACCACAGGTCGCACAAGCCGCAGGGACAGTAGCGTGCGCCACCCGTACCACGGAAGAGCGCGTGGGCCGGCGGGGGCGCGCTGGGCATCCACTCGGACGGCGTCCGCAGGCCAACTGGCTTGACATCGTTGTCCGTTGGCGCGGTAGAGTCGTATGCAGACCATTAGACAACGTTGTCGCATCGCAGTGTCGTCCCAAGCCACGCACCACCCGGGTGGGCTCACCCCCATCGTCCATCCGGCTCGCGGACCCGGTGGCCCCCGTCCACCGGGTCCGCCCCGAGCAAGGGTTCAACCGACCTGGCAGGGAAGAGCAGTTGCCGGGTCACCTCCGTCGCCGTTCACGACGTAGCCGAAGGTGGTGCTCTGCCCCGGACTCAGTGAGCCGTTCCAGTCGGCGTTGTGGACCATCACGTCCTGGCCGGTGTAGGTCGCGTTGCCGTTCCAGAGACTGGCGACCGACTGGCCGCCCGGGAGCGACCAGTTGACCATCCAGCCGAGCATCGGGACGTCACCGGAGTTGGTGACGGTCACCTCGGACTGATAGCCGCCGGGCCAACTGCCCGTCGTACGGCGGGTGGCGGAACAGACTCCGGGTACCGGGTCGGTGGGGTTGCCCGGGTCGTGAATGCCCGTCACTTCTCCATTGCCGCCGTCGAATACGACGTCGGAGCAGGAGTAGAAGGTCTCGGTGCTGTCCGAGCGCTGCCACACCATGTAGATGATGTGCCGCCCCGACTTGTTCGCCGGAAGCTGCCCCGTCCAGGAGTAGTTGGCCTCGACCGTGCCCGGAGTGCCGTTGAGCGGCGGGTGGTCGACCGTGAGGAACGGAGTGTCCTCCATGTCGTCCCAGGTGAGTGCCTTCGTCGGGTCGAAGCCGTCCTTGGTGAGGTAGACGTAGAACCAACCTGGGTGCGCCGCCCAGGCGTTGTACGAGAAGTCGACCGTCGCACCCGAGGTGAGATGCGTGAGCGGCCAGTCGTCGCGCGGGAGGTCGAAGCCCGTGAAGTTGGGGTTGCCGCCGCTGCACAGCTGACCGTCCGGCACGAAGCCGCGGGTGCGGCCGGCACCGTCGGAACGCAGGACCGAGAACCAGTTGTAGAACGGCGTTGTGCCGCTGACCTGTTGGGCCGCTTTGCAGGCCGGGTTGATCGGTTTGATCTCGCCGGTGGTGGTCAGCGCGTCCTGCCAGCAGAGGAAGGTACGGCTGCCGGGTTTCATGGGGGTGCCGTGGGCCTGCGCGGTGCCGCCGGTGGCGAGGATCAGGGCCAGGGCGGGGAGGGTGGTGAGCAGGGCCAGGAGGGTGAGGAAGAGGGCCCTGCCTCGGGCGGGGAGAGGTAATCGGGGCAGGCGGAACGCAGATCTCATGCTTGTCATAGGCATGACAGATCCATTTCTGTGTGGGGTGCCTTTGTTCGCAGGCCACGGGAATGAACGCGAGGTGGAAGCGGGCCCGACTACGGCGGGTTCCGGTCCGCCGGAGTCCGATGGGAGCGCTCCCACCCCGCACTCCTGTGAAGCTAGCGCGGACCGGGGCGGCTGTAAACGTCGCGGTACGGCCGGACCGTTTCAGAGGCGGCACCGGATCCAGCCCGCGGGTTCGTCGGCACCGGTTCCCGCGGAGACGCCGTAACCCCGGAGGCCGTATGGCCATCGCTCGGTCGGCCGCGGCCGACGGGGTGAGGTCCGCTCGCGACCCGGCTGCGGCAGCCGTCCCAACAGCATCCCAGCGGCTGCACGACGGCGCAGGTCACAGTGGCACCACCGTCCCGTCCTCCCAAGGCGCCCGGAACTCCTTGGCTCCCGGCCGGCCGCGCCGACAGCCTGGTGCCACCAAGCCGTCGGCGCCTGACCACGCTGCCGGCCCGCACACGGCCAATGACTCGGCACCACTTCGCGGCGGGAGACGACACTCGCCCCGAACACACGGGAGGAATCATGAAGAAGCGCGGCATCGCCGCCCTCGTCGCAGGCCTCGCGGTCGCGGCCCTGGGGTTCACACCCGGCACGGCCAACGCCTCGGACAACCAACCGCTCAGCGCCAGCACCACGGGCGCGTCCGTCTCGCTCACCGTCGACTGGACCGGATCGGAGTCCTTCACCCTGCGCAACGTGAAGCTCAGCGACACCTCCTGCGACGCTCACCCGGTGTTCTTCTACGTCACCGTGCCGGGCTTCCAGTTCCCGAACCACTGGAACACCAGCGGGTGCGGCACCACGACCACCTGGAGCGCCCTGCCGGGCAGTCTGGATGGCGGCATCCACAGCCTCTGGGTGACGGTCTGCCGCGACACGACCTTTGACAACTGCAGCACGTCCGGCACGTCGCTCAACCCCTACGACTGATCACCCGACGGCAGGTGCCGTCGACGGCCTGCGCCGGCGGCCCGGACGACCTCCGGGCCGCCGGTCCAGAGTCGACCAGAGTGCGGGACGGACGGAGTGCGCGACGGACAGGAGTCCGGCGTCGCGGCGAGGTTGTCCCCGGAAGGCGGTCGACTCCCTGTCTGCGCAACGTGATCCCAGCGAAGTGCACACTCCCGACCTCGTTTGACCAGCGGAGGTGCTGGAGGCGGGCGGACCGGGCAGCCTGGCCGTGTTCCTGCTCCTGCTCCTGCTTCTGCTTCTGCTTCTGCCGGGCGGTCGGGTGAAGGACGGGTCAGGTGAAGGACGGCCAGCGAGCGGCGGCCCACGCGGGCCAGTCCGGCCAGCCCTGCGGCGGACCGCCGATGTCACGACCGGCGATTTCCGCGGCGTCGGGC
>Ga0307511_10000712_pt1 | contig 35445 bp, 41 predicted proteins | sample 13_EM_MG_FD_200266 | JGI IMG/M metagenome (GOLD analysis project Ga0307511, IMG submission 200266) | Populus trichocarpa ectomycorrhiza microbial communities from riparian zone in the Pacific Northwest, United States - 13_EM | ecosystem: Host-associated > Plants > Roots > Unclassified | place... | reverse complement strand
GGAGACCTACCCATCGAGCCTAACAACACGATTGACTTCAGTGTGCATTCAGGGGTTCTGTTTACATTCAGGTAATGGAGCGCTAGGTGGGCGGCTGATGGATATGCGAAGGTTACTTGTGAGTCACTCTCCGAGATCACCCTAGGCATGTCCACATACTGTATATGGTTCCCACAAGGTTGATATCGACCGTGGCCGTGGACGGCTTCATTGGTTTACCATTCTCGAGTTTTGGTTTCCAAAACGAGCCGATCTCATTCACGCCAGCGTTGGCAACCTGGGAGGCGGATAAGCCGGAAGCATCTCGACCGTGAAGGAGACTGGGGGCTTACGACGATATCCACTGAGCGGTAGACCTCGATTGCAGTCTCGAACAGCCTCAGTTGGTCATCCCACACGGTCACATCACACCGCAGTCCGATGGCTTCCCTGATGGATTTGAAAAGATTACAGGCGCCCCAACGACGAACGGTATGGTTAGGCATACCCTCCAGCTCTCCTAATCTCTGATACGACTTTTTCTAGCCCAGGCTCGTTGAGGTCACCTAGAACGAGTTTTGCTCTGAAAATAATTAACGGTCAACGTCATCAGCAGATGCGGACGGCCAAAGACGCACTTTGACCTGGCGTACTGCAGAGCGGTTTCTCTCCCGATGCCGGCCGCACCCCCTGCATAAAGGAGGACGATGAGAAGGCGATGTAGGAGAGCACGCGCCGCGGCACATCTCTCTCACCGGTTATTAAAACGACTTTGCCTACGAGTCTCTCGCTATGGGCGTACAACTGGGCGTCGAGAATGGTGGTCATTGTATCCTGATGGGGGTGCCAGTGTGCTCGAGGTTCACTCTTATACTCTCAAGGGCCCACCATCTTCCGGCAATCTTCAAACCCGACCGAGCAAAAGGCGTGTTCGGGCGAACACGCCGAGCGCACGGGATCGGCAGCGGTGAAGTACGAACAGAAGTCCCAATTAAAATCCGTACAGCGAATAGCGATGCGAGAATACACGATTTGACACGGAGAAGAACAACATGTTGAAAGCTAGTTAAGTGAGAACCACGGAGCCGCCGACCGGCCCGCGGCACAAAACCCGGATCGGGTTCATTTAGTTACCGCTTCCGGCCGCACACGGACACCCTGAAACGCCGAGGTCGCTTGGGTCGGAGAACTCCGGGCGCGAAGCGACGTCAACGTCAACAGAAGAGTCGAGAAGGTCGTCTGCGAGGTTGGTGGACAGGTCGAAGGTCGAAGTGGTAGAGGTGAGTAGGTCAGATGTGCCGCCCGTGGTGATGTCGGTATCGAGTTCAAGGTCGTCGCACGGCGCCAGGAGGTCGGCCTCCGATCCTGCCAGGGTTTCGGACACGTTTAGATAAGAGTCCGAAGTGAGGTCGGAGGGCGGCGTGCCGGCATCAAAACTGCTGCCGGGACCGAGGCCGAGATCCGAGGAAATAATGTCGGCATAGACGAAGGAATCGAGGGTGTGATCCAACGGCAGACCGTCCAGGTCCGCGAGCGAAACGTAAACCGCGGTGTTAGAGGACCCATCTGGTTGATAGACAAGGATTGATTGGGTAGAGACGAGGGTGTCTTCAGTCAGGTCGCAAACGAGATCGTTGAGTAAGACCCAGGACGACGACTCCAGATCAACCATGGTTTGGGAGTTTGATATGCCCTCTGGGGTGTCGGTGAGGACCCAGGCTTCAGGATCTTCACCTGCTCTGACGACGAGGCCGGTTGCTGGAATGAACGAACTCAAGGAGTTCGCTCCACGGTAGTCCACAAGATCGTCGGTAGAGACCCAAGTACCAAGGTACGAACTGAGAGCCGGGTTCCCCAGCGACAAGCCCTGGAGGGTTGACGAGAGTTCCGTATCAAGGCCGGTTCCCGTGAGGGAGAAGGAGTCGGTCGCGGAGGTGCTGGAAACCAAGGAGGATTTTGGATCACGGGTGAGGTCGCGGGGAGTCCAAGGATCAGGGTGTGCGCCGAAACTGAAGGCCGGGATCCCGACATCAGCGTTGTGGCTTGAGGGAGGCGCCTAACGTTGATAAGATTAGCTTCATTCATCAATGGGAGACAAAATCTAAGCGACGCACCAAGCGGGGGATGGGCGCGGCAATGGCGGAGAGGGAGAGTATCGCGAGAGGTAAAAAGAAAGACATCGTATGTTTTCGGAGAGAGAAAAGAGCGAAGGTGGTGGGAGAGGGAAAAGAGGAACTGCTCGAAAACCAAACCAAAGTTCGATTTAAATATTCAGGCGCACGTGACTGTGGGACGCGGAAACAAAGGACTCGTCACGTAGTCACGGTCATAGCTCAGACCCTCTCCTTTCAGCCTCCATGTCCTCCAGCGCGACACCGCTGAGCAAGAAGAGAACACACTCCTCCGAGCAAGGCGGTGAACGCTCTGGCCCCAATATTAACGCGAAGAAACCTCGCACTTCGTCTGAGACGCCATCCAGCCGGCCCAGGAGGAAGCGGGCGAGGAAGAGGGCCGTACCTGTCGTTGAAGACATCGCTGGGTCGAGTTCAACTAGGAGTCACAACGACGGAGGCGAACTGATGACTCCAGAAATTCGACACTACGGCGGCCATCATAGGAAGCCCAGACGAGTGGCAGAGAGCGATGAGGAGGATACTAATATCGCACCTTGGCCGACGCCCCATTCGCAGGTGACCCAGCAGGTGCGTTGTGGCGAAGCCCATATTGTGTTTTAATAGTCATGCCTTATAGTCGCAGTTGAACGACGCCCCCACTTCATCTTCTCCTTCCCTCAAGGGCAAAGAGAGACTGACCGACCCCGCATCCATTGTATCGACGTCCAACATCGAAGACCTTTCGAAGAAGACGGAAGACCTGAACGAAAAACTCGACGTTCAGACCACGAAACTGGCTATCCACTCCGCTTTGATCTCTTCTTTCAAGGAATCCCTCACCTGCCAAATATGCGTTGATCTGATGTACAAACCCTTCACCCTCGCACCCTGTGGCCATATCGCCTGTTACTCGTGCCTCGTGGGCTGGTTCAAGTCGAACGTGGGCGAAGAAGAGTTCGGCCCCCACTCAGTCCACCGAAGGAAAACCTGCCCCCACTGTAGATCTGCCGTTCGCGATCGCCCCATCGAGAATTTTACCATCAAGGAGATGGTAAACTCTCTTGTCAATTCCGGTGTTCTCGAGGATGTCTCAGGAGCCACCACCGCCACCAACGATGTTCCCGCCACTTCAGCAGATCCTTGGGTAGGCATCTTCCCGAAGCACCCTGTGATGGAAAACAACTACGATGGTCTTCCGTTTCGTCTATGGGACGAAGGAGAGGACGAAGATCCCGATTACGAGGAGGGAGATATGGGAATCCGCGACGAAGAGGACGACGTTTACCGGTGCCGAGGCTGCATGAACGAAGTGGTAGACGGGTTTTGCACTATGTGTGAAAGGCAGTATCAGCCGGCGTGGGCCGCGGGGCAGCTGCTCGGTGACTTCTTTGGGGGGTACGCAGAGTGAGTCTTGCACCCCCATAATTAGCACCCTACCACTGACCCATATTGTTTCTAGCCGCTTGTGGGGCATTGACGGCGACTCCGATAGTGATGAAGGAGAGGAGCATTTCCAAGAGGGCTACGAAGAGAGCTTCGTCGATGACGACGAAGGGGTCGGCGACGATCCAGAGTTGTATACCGGTCCCCTGACGCCACCCTCGTATCATGGGGACGAGGAAGATGAGGAGGAGGTAGTCGAAATTGCCTCCCCAGCCGTGGCACGCCTTCGGAACCGCCAAGCACCTATCGTCATTTCCTCCGACGAGGAAGATGATGAATACACTGACGCTGACACTCATGGGGACTATGGCCAAGTCTGGAACGGGGGGGAGGACGAGGAGGGTGGCTACCACGATGCTCGTTCCGATTCCGATGACCACGGTGACGTCGACTACACGTCTGACGATGGACATAGTTTCTATGGGTATTTGTAGTGGATGTTTCTCTCCGCCTTTGTTTTTTCTCTGTACTATGACTCCGCACTACTGGTTCCTGCTGTACGAACAGCTTCATACAAGACAGGCTAAACTGTAATATGTGAACACCCGTTTTCTGATGTTTGGAGCGTTACAAGGATCGTTCCTAAAGCCCAACCACGCCTGTCAAAGAACAAAGACCGCTACCGTGGACGCGACGAGTGACACCGGGCTATCTAATAAACTGTGGCGTCCCAGCACAGTTTTAGGGTAGCGGGGCGGTCAAGGTCACAGTGACCCCGTCGTTTGTGCCCTCAGCGGTCGAGGGGAGCCATGAGGGTTATACGCACGGCCTTGGCAGTCGACGCCCAGTCCGCAACCTGCACACGCACGGTGAACGCTCTCGGAAGCACCGAACCCCAAGCTCCGAGGAACGAGGCGCAACCCCAGTCCTAACAGGAAAGGTTCGGCGGCCATGAATCTAAGTATGAAAACCTGTCGGCCCGCGGGGGAGTCAACAACGTTACGAAGGCGTTCAAGGCGTACGCGGCGAACGGAACTGCGAGTTGAGTGAACGGATGGCACATGTTTGTGGCGGGGAAGTAGGTTTCTGCGGCGCAGGCATCTATCCTGTGCCCCCACCCCCAAAGTCCGACCCTCTGCATGCTGTGAATCAGGCGTAGTCAGCAAGAGGTTATTACAGGAAGCGATTTATGGAGCGAATCGACCCACTGTGACGAGGTAGTCTGGGCCGAAGCAAGATCCGGGTACGACCATTGAGCTACTAGCGGAAAGTCGACCAGTAACAGAACCCGAAACTCGCTTGTTCAAACGCACATGAGCCGCCCTATCGAACGGTCCACACGTCTCGGGAGTCCCAGGATATACTTGGCACACTGATACGTCGAGAGTCAACGCACATCACATTCGACAACTCCCTGTTGATCCAGAGCCAAGTGATGGTTACGCCTCTTAGTCGCGACCGAGAACGCCAGAGCCTCGTCCTTGAACACCGGAAGTGGGAAAATAGCGACATTATTCCAGTAACGCCATACAGCGCCTGCCAGCACGAGTGGTACACGCCAGAATTCTGGGTCAATAGTATGTTCATGGCGATCGAGGCGGTGAAGAATACGGCGACGACGGGGAGGGTGATGAAACTCCTCACCGGTCTCTCCGAGTTGCGCCTGGGCCGCACGATCGAGGACACGGCAGTTTTGGGCTTGAACAGATTAAATGTGGGGTCGGAGGAGGCGGAGAGGAAGAGGGGTGACCGCATGTCGAACCTCGGATTGGTGGCACCACGTCGGTATCGTCACTTAACCACCCCGGAAAACCTTTTCCTCTAGGTCTACCCAGCCCAGAGAGAACGTTGGGGGCACGAAACACGAGGGATCGGGGGTAGGGCGGGTCCTTCGAAACATATGCTGAACAGCCTCGAGTCTCGCCAAGTCGGCAGTCCTTAGACCGGAGGCAAGGAGATCCAAGGCCATGCCCACCCTAGAGAAGCAAGCGAGCATCGCCGAAAGACGGAGGACACTACACGTGTGTGTTACCCACACGCGAGGGACAGATCAAAAAGCACAGGAATTTGCAAAGCCTCGACTCGAAAACGATCGACCGACGTGATCGACCAGGGTCTGGATATTGTACAGCTTTCACAACCGACCCCGCGTGGCAAAACACGCGACGACCTTGGAATTTGGAACCCCTTGAAACCCTGTCCTCCGGTGCATCTTCCAGCCCCAACAAACCAAACGAGAACACGGGCGATCGTACCCGTGCAATTACAATTCCGGGGGGTAAGTAACAGAACCACGTGAACTATCTACTGGGTCGTTGTGAAAGGGAAACTCGGGGGGATCATGTACAAAGGGCAACCGCAGGAAAAGCGAGTGAAGAAGGTGGGAGCGGTTGGTGAGGAAAGGGAAAGACACGAGAGACAGGGGAATGCAAAAGAGCAATGGGGTACTAAAACACAACGAGGTACGAATGAGTGTATGCGGTCAAGGAATAAGAGGGGTGGTTGGTATGGGGGCGTTTGTTGGAAGGAGGGAATAAAGAAAACGAGAGAAAGGCAGAGAGAGCTCCAACAAATGACAGGGCGAGGAACGGCCAATGGTGCGGATGAGATAACTGAGTAGCAGACAGGAGATGCAGACAAGTGGAGACGAGAGGTTTACGTGTTGAAAGTCCGCCTCCTCTTCTCTTCGTAATCCACATATCCATACCACGCTCCTCCGATAAGTGTGAACAGGATTCCGGCGCCGTTCGTGCTCGTAATATGCAGATTGAACATGAACACAGCGAACAGGATTGTCAAAACCTGTTTGATATTTGCTACAAAGACCCTGCATCAGTTTCCCGAAAACACGGAAGCCACGAAAGTGTGAAACGAACCGGCCACAGTCATGCTCAACGCCCCTGCCTTCTTATTCGCGGTGAAACTGACGATGTTCAGCCCAAAGGCGATACACCCGTTCATGAGCAGTCCGGCCGCGCTGAACCAAGTCATCTCATGCGCGCTCCAATCCCGGACGTTCCTCAACTCCCCACTGATCCACGCATAAAACACACACTGGATAAACGCCAACGGACACATCCGAGTCAACAGGTCTAAGGGGTGCATAGCCAGTCGCGGGGGTACGAGGTGCAATGTGGCGAAAAGTGATTCCGGTTTCGAGTTGCTGAGTGTTGTTGTAGATGAAGGGTTTGATTGGAGAACGTTCGTAAAGATAGTTTTGAGAGCGGCGAGGAAGGTGCCGAGGAGGGTGAGAATGAGACCCCATGTTGTGAAATAATAATCTCCATACGTCCTGTGACAACTAATGCATTAGACCGTGAGTTGGCGGATAATTGGATGGAGACACTGACGCAAGGGCCACACCAAGTATTACGGGTATGAGGCTGAGTACCTTGCGAGTGGTAAACTTGCTTCCAAACATCATAGAGGACAGTATGATGGTGAAAATTGGGGTTGCAGCCCGAACGACCTGGTGGAACTGATTGCAAAATCGGAATCGATCAGCCGTTGCAGGTAGTTGGGGAGGATAAATTGAAAAGGGGACTAACCGGCACAGTTACAAGGTTCAAAGAAACGTTGCTGATCGCGATATTCATAGCGTACAAGAAGCTGAACATGACCAGTGCCATGTTATCGGAATTCGACAGCCTCTTCTGGACAAACAACCCTTGAGCCAATAAACTCCACCCTCCAACGGTCCCGCACAACGCGTGCAAGGCGGTCACGGTATACGGGTATGGGAAATGCACCAACACCACTTTGTTGTACAGTGTCAGGGAGAGATTGAAGAAGAAGTACAGGATGAGCCAGAACTCTTGAGTGTTCAGGAACTTGTTTTCCGCCAGGTCTGCCCAGAAGCCTGTCAACCCCGAATCAGATTGAGGGTATTTGCGCGATGGAAGAGCGCTTGGAGCGACTGTGGGAAGAGAGGGTGACCGAGGTGGGGAATGGAGCCGTTTTGGTGACGTATGTCGTAGCCGAGGCGAGAGTTGCGGACTCGGTACGCGAACGATGTCTGAAGGAGACGCCACACCGGACGCGTTTTGACCAGTAACTCCGAGGGATGAGGTAATGGATCCCGGTGAGGGTGAGGTGTCCCGGGTGTTGATGTAGTAGGGAGAGAGAGTTGAATGGAACTGATCTTTCTCGAGCCTGTCCTGCCGACTCTTTGGCGCATCCTTCCTCCCCATATCGCCTCGCAATAATGTCGAAGACTCTCCATCATCGTTTCCATCGTGTGCAGAGATATCGCTGGTGCCTTGTTGCCTCGAGTTTCCCCACATGGAAGGATAGGATAACTGGGTACCCTTGTCGACACCCAGTGCTTTCATGAGTGGCATTAGAGACTGGGGGCCTTGGGGAATCGGGCGGTCAGAACATGAACGAAGGGTAGTGGCGGTTCGCTGTACATACCCAGCATCGGCGAGAGATGGGGGAAGGAGCGTTGGTAACTGCGCTCGGCGCGATCGGGAATTGACACTGGGTGGCCGGTGATGCCGAGCGTTCCGTGCGCTGGGAAAGTAGTGGGAGAGAGGGAAAGAAATATTTCAGTTGGGAGAAAGGAACACGCTCATGGTAGATCGGGCAGGGTTGCAAAGCGGGGCAAGCGTTCCGTCATGGGCGCAGATAGATGGTCAAGTCAAGTCAAAGTACATAGAGACGACCAGACCTAATGTACAGCCGGTAAGGCTACAGGAATCCGAAGGAGTTTTACAGGGTAAAATTAAACATGCTACAGTAGGATACCACCACGGGGAACCGTGGGGTGCAGTCCAAAGTCCGACGGAAAACATGTGTATTCTAAAAATGAGAGTAACAAGTAAGGCCAGCAGATGGAAACTCGGCACCATCTAACCCATTTTTAAACGAGAATCTTCGTCAGTCATGAATCGAATAGGTGGTAGTCTCTGCGGGTCCTTTGGCCACTGGAGTATGAGGATACCATCGGACATGGACGCTGTCATTTGGTTTTGCTAAAGCGGTGCAAAGTTAGTCATCCGTTTTGGACTATGACGAGTCAAGAATACCCACCTGAATGCCCGTCGGCAAATTAATGCTCCGCTGGAAAGCGCCGTACTTGAGTTCCTGGATAGGATACCGAGCGCCAGGACCAGAGGGTGGTGGCGCTGAACGTTTGCCTGAGACCATCAACTTGTCGTCATGCAGTTGAATCTCCACATCTGTGGGTTTGATCCCAGGAAGCTCAAGGCAGGCTGTGATTGTCTGCGAGTCCGGATCCTCACAGAGGTCCATTCTGTAGAGTTCGCGAGGCTATGTGAGCTACGGAAAGATAGGAGGGAGAAAGCACAGTCGGGTACAAACCTTGGCTTGAAGACTTGGTTCGGGGACTTGTTTGGGTTATGCTTGGAGAGATATTCCCGTGCATATTGTTGTGCTAGGGCCCGTTCGAAATGCTTGAGAGCATCTGGGTCGAGGAGGTTGTTGGGGTAGTGTGGTTTGTGTGGTGGGTGATGAGACGTGGGTCTGGCAGAGGAGGAGGTAGGGGATTTGGAGGCAGCCTTCATTGGGGAGGATGTTGGCGAGGTGGCCAGGATGAGTGTCGCTTATATATGCATGACCGAGTCAATCGCTTCGTGGATCTCCGGCAGATCTAGTAATCGAACCGGTCTAGCGTGAGGCTCGAGGGAAAGTTTGGCTGCGCAATGGATCCGGACGCGTGGGGCTGTGTTCAGAGTCACGGTCACACACCGATCGACCTTTCTTACAAACTCCGTACGCAACCGCCACAATGAGTAAAGTCGTCTTCGGTCAGCCCACGTTCTCCCCGCCCTCGGCCTCGCCTCACGTCCACTCACCCCCTCGGCAGTCGGAAATGTCCCGTACAACATGGGCGAGGCACGTCCACTCTCAAATCACATACACGGCCACCCTGCTCACCACGGCCTGTACAGGACCAACTCATCGACGTTTTCAAATCTGTCGGTCAAGTCGTCGGCTTTCGGTGTGTGCCCGATCAGTGTACCTGCCTTCGTGCCCCGCAGTCTCACATTCACCCACAAGCCTCGTTTTTGACCGCGAAACAGGAAAACCCAAAGGCTACGGTTTCTGCGAGTTCGCGGGTATATATCCTGTTCCCTTTTCATCATACCAATCAAGTCATTCATTATCTGATTCACTCCCGCCTGATTAACTGCCTCCTCAAGACCATGACACCGCAATGTCCGCCGTTCGCAACCTGAATGGGACTGACGTTGGAGGGCGGCCGTTGCGAATAGACCTGGCAGATTCTGACCCATTCCTCGAAGGCAAGACCACCGTACGTGGTGAACTGATTGACTCTGGTGGTCCGGACGACAAGTGGTTCCGGGGAAAGGACTATCACGAAGACAGAAGACAAGGCTCAAGCTCAAGTGGACCTTCCTTCCTTTCAAATCTTCCTACCGGTGTCCAAATTCCACCCGGCTCAACAGCTCTAGATACAATCAGCCAGAGTCTCGCGTCCATGGAACCTTCTCAATTGCTCGAAGTCCTCGCCCAGATGAAGGTGTGCACGGAATGAACCTCCCCCGCGCGAAATCTCCTGAGAACCGACCTCAACTCCCGCGTCCTTTTTTATCATCACGTATTAGGCATTCATTATCACCCACCCTGAGCCAGCGAAAGCACTGCTTGTGGCGCATCCTCAATTGGCTTATGCCCTCTTTCAGGCGCTATTGCTGAATAACATCGTCGACTCCGGAGTGCTTCAGGTGTGATCGCGTCCCGAACCCGCGAACTCATCAAGTGACTCATATGTGCGCTCATAGCGAATGTTGGGTGCGACGACATCGCAACCCACCGCACCATCATACACCTCTCCCCCGGTCCCAAGCTATCAACAGCCATCGATGCCGCACCAACACATGCCTCCCCCACAGAGCATGTATGGACAGCCGCCGGTCCAACAACCACAACCCTACTATCGTGGTCCTGCGCAGCAGGCGCCGCCCCAAAACGTGCCCCCTCAAGTAAAGGATCTGGGGATTGATTCTACCCATCAGGTCGGTCCCATAGAGCGCTGTCCGGAACCCCATTTTCGACCGCCGACTCATTGGTTTCGGAATAGCAAATGTTGTACCAGGTGCTACAACTGACACCCGACCAAATCAACGCGTTACCACCGGCAGAGCGTGACGCAATCCAACAATTGGTAGGTTCACGATCTCCCGCGATTCACGTCTCTAGCTCTGTTTGGAAGGCTGACTCTTACTTTGTTCTTGCTTTGTTCCTTTGTTCCCTTGTCCTCGTGCTTCCGTGCTTTGAAGAGGAGTCAGTTCATTGGTGGCGGCATCACTGCTTGACGTGCCATCCACCCAGCCGAGCGCCTCGGTTGCCCTGGTTAGTTGGCGTGGTAGGGTTTCGGATTTGTGTGACTCATTATTAGCCATGCCTCGCCGCTACCATGCCTTTCGCCACTCTTTCTATCGGTCTCCGACGGTCTTCCTTATCTTTCCCCATTTGTAGCTAGCTTTCTTTCACGCGATATCCAACGGCGCACGTCCAACCATGTCCTGATGGTGATGATACTGGTTGCTGTATTATGATTATAATCCTTCTGCGCTGGACGACAGGCACAGTCATGCACAGTCTGGGGTGACGAAAGCACTTCGGGTGTACCTGAGGGTTTCGGTGCAGCCTGAGGGTGTTGTGCCGCTCGTCTCGGCCCGCTGCAACTCCATTTTGATCACCATTTCCCCAGGTTCTCACGGAGGAGAAAGAGAATTTCTTATGACTCATCCCGAGTGACTTTAAACAAGGTTATCGTCAGCCGAAGCACACGCAACCCTGCCCGCGGCTCCTCCCAGTAAGCCGGTCAGCTCAGCTTCGGGGACTGAGTGGGTGATGCTGAATTCGAAACCCACCCGACCTCCACTGGGCCTTTCGATCATGTCCCGTCATGCCTGCGGCCCCGGTCTGTAGTAACGTAATGCTATTGCACTCGGTGTACAAGTGGCGACGCTAAACCTCCAGCGTGCTGGTATGTAAGCAATGTGTGCATATGGGGTATACCCTACGCAAAACATGTTACTTTTTCGGCCCGTCCTCTCGTCAGAACATTCAAAAACCAAAAAAAAAAAAAAAAAAAAAAACTGCCTCTGTGGGGTATGTTAAGTAAGGGGGAAATTGGTAGCCGCTCCCGAAAAAAAGGCTGACCGTGACCGTGACAATTTACTAGCGGCCGGATCAAATGTGTCAAGGGACAGTAGAACGGAAACGAACTTGGTGAAGGCCGTGGAATGTTCGACACATCTCCCACGATGCGTTTTACCCACGAGTGCAGCGTCCCAGAGTCATACTAGGGTTCCTCGATTGCCATGCGCTTTGTGGATCGGGGGAGCCACCCTCTTTTTTTGTTGTGACGTGATTGTTGTGGTGTAATTGTATGATAAGTGGATGACGAGTGAGCATCGGGAAGCCAGGGAAAGTTGGTTTATCCACGGTGAGGTACTCCCGCAGTGGGAAACAAGACCTCAGAATGGACGAACGATTACATGATTGAAACGCCGGGCGATGAGCAAGCAGCAAATCTCTTCTCCGACGGTAACTTACCATATATGGGCTGCCTTTCGGAACAAGAACGCCTCCGACAGGCCTGCCACCTCCGATCAACCTGCACAGCCCCGGGTGTTCTCGTCCCGATCGTACCCTTGGCATGCCCGCCCTCATGTACGCCTTTGTTCTCGAGGGACGAGGGAGGATCCGGGTAGACCGCTTACAAAAACTCCCGTAAGTAAATCATATGTATGTCAGGGACGACGTTTCAAAAACACACTACTCCGATCGGGGGGGTTACAACACCGCGGAGCGACCCACCCCTGCGCGAAAACGCTGTGTTCAATTCGGAATTCCATGACGGGTGGCTGCATCGGAAGGAACTGCGAAGGAGCAAAAACGGGGGGTGGATTAAAGGAGGAGGCTTGTGTGTTTCACACAGCTTCCCGCTCCTCCCTGAAGTGAGTACCTTCAAACTGCGGCACAGGGACTTGCTCCGGTTACTGGGGGAAGGACGGGTTTTTCCGTAATGTGTTGTGGGGAGTTCCACATACTGTAACACAGCTTCCAGTTCCTTGGTGACCGATATCTGATCGATTCAACGGAGCGGAGCATCATGCAATCATCATGGAAAGTCTCCAAAGATTGCGTCGAGGGTGTGTACATAACGTACACAGATCCCCAATCGGATCGTGCAATGTGGCGCGGTGAGTAGTGGGGGTGCCATGACTCCAACACGTGGGCGTCTCCGGGAGATCGACCCCGATTTGAAATAAAGCTATCCACCAAACCTCGGTCAATTCTCGTTGCCTCCATTCAATTCCAACTTGAAACTCGGAGAATTGGCTCTACTCCGTGGTTGTGGCTCTCTGACGCCTGTCCTCACGTGCCCTCCCTCAATCCATGTCCCCCAGAATACCAGCTTGCTCCAACCCTCGCTTGTACACGGCCCGCGATTTTGGAGGTCCAAAATATGTTTTCTCCTAAGGACGTACCCGGTTATCCGCTCGGATATCCCTGGGGTTTTCATTTGTCACGATTGCGGGACAATTCCCGGACTTGGGTATCTATCGGGCTGGCTAGGGATATCCGCCGGTATATTCCACTCGGCTCGACTTGATCCTCCGGATGGTCTAGCCGCGGACGAAGCTGGGACCTCCAAATTGTCGGCCCTGCACTCGCACCCACATCCACAACAATCCACGCTGTCTCGAAACAATGATCCGACCCTCCGCAGTCTCTCTTCTTCTGGTACTCCTCGCCCCTCTGTTTGGACCCCCTCACTTTGGACTCACCTCAAGGTGGACCCCCTCGTGTACACCACTCCCGGATACTAGGACCGCAACTCTGAGCACACTCGTAAACGCCAGGACTCGGATGCGTTGATTCCTGTGCGCTGTCTGCTGGAGAGCTCCTCGTTGCCAGGGCTCACCCCATGAGGCTGCCACTAGCCCCTGGATCCCTTTCTCGCTCGCCCCCGGCGATGGGGCCGTTTGTCGTAACGCATGTCCTACCAGTCCTTTGGTCTGTGGTTACGATATGCCTTCCGTCGCGAAACGGCCTGTCCGGCGCGTAGCGAGCAGACCCTACCCAATCCCAAGACACCAAGCAGCTGGGAAGCACGTCCCTCTACTGACGCTTTGCCAGGCAGGTGTCATGGTTCCAACCTCCGCAGCCGATTGCCTCATCCCTCTTTGACCCGCCCGTGGTAATTGGACTCTATTGATGGAACCATTCGACAGTGGCTGCCAACTAGGTTCCACCTTGACGTCCTTTCTTCCGCGACCTTCTGTTTTCACAACGACGACACTTGGATAGCGTACTAATAAGTGCACTCCGGAACTCCAGGATGTGATCGAAGGTGTCTGGCTCTGCACTGGTTTCCGGACCTCAACGCGGGACGTAACTCCGTCAATAGAAACTTCTAGCTGGAGTTCATTTTCTCACGGCATAATTTTACCCCCCTCGACCCTAGCCCTACCGAGCCGTTTCACCGATGCCGAGAGCGAAAAACTGGGTTGGGTGAGGACGTAAGGATAAGTTGTGCGTGGGTAAAGACAACAATCGAAGAATTGAGCCTCAAATGTCGATGCTATTCGACAGCCTCCTCGATCCCTTTAGACTGGTGAGTTTTTCGATGAGGACACCGAGGGGGACAGTGGCAGCCCGGGTCTTCTTCTCCCCAACATCATCCCGGTTCCTGACATTAACCGCCTTCCCTTCCAACTCCTCCTGCCCAACGACGAGGATGAAATTGTACTGGGCAATTTCACCATTCCGGATCTTCTTCTGAAGCGTGTTTTCGCCGTTGTCGACATCAGCCCAGAACCCTGCAACGGATAGCTTCTGCTGCACTTCGGAAGCGTATTCTTTCTATATTTCATCGAACCATACGATCAGAACCCTCATATCGACGATGGATTAGACGGGGACTTACGTAGAGAGGAGCCACGGGGATTACCAGAACCTGTCTGGGACTCAACCAGAACGGCCACTTTCCAGCGAAGTGCTCGGTGACAATCGCGATGAACCTCTCCAAACTTCCCAAGATTGCCCGATGAACCATCACCGGTCTCGTGGGTGGCCTATCGGGATCCGTTGTCTCCTCCGGGCCACGGTACCTCAAATTAAACCTCTCTGGAAGCTGGAAATCCAACTGAATCGTGGCACACTGGAATGACCGTTTCAGGGCATCTTTGATGGTGATATCTATCTTGGGGCCGTAAAACGCTCCGTCCCCTGGATTAACTTGCCAATTGCCAGGGTGGTGCTTCTCGAGTGCTTTCGTGAGTTGCTATTAATTCATCAGGTGGGGCGAGCGCAGTTGCACGATTCGGGGTATTAGGGGAGTCAGTAAGTGGTGTGGGAAAACCCTGGGCCAAACCGAGAACCGAGGAGCTCTTGGAGGGTGGGGAGAGAGAGATGACTCACAGCTTCCGCCTCGTTCCAAGTCTCGATGTGGCCGAGGTAATTATCTGGCCGGGTCGAGAGTTCAAGCGAGAATTCAAATCCGAACAGACCGTAGGTGAACTCCATGAAATCGAACAATCTCGAAATTTCTTCTTCCACCTGGGGGCATTCATTTAGATTCATCGCCAGCGTTTTTTAGCGGACGGATCCTCACCTGCGATGGCATACAGAACACGTGGGTGTCGTCCTGTACAAACCTTCTGACCCTCGTTAACCCCGTCAACGCACCAGACGCCTCATTTCTATGGATGATACCGAATTCTGCCATCCGGATCGGGAGCTCCTTATAACTTCGGTCCCGAGAGTCAAATATGATGCAATGCCCCGGACAGTTCATTGGTTTCAGAGCCCATTTCTCCTTTTCGACATCGAGTGTGAACATGTCGTCTTTGTAGTTTTGCCAGTGTCCGGAAGTTTCCCAGAGTTTGCTGTTGTACATATTAGGAGAGATAACTGGCACGCAGAGTATTGATCGTTTAGTATCGATTATGGGATATACGGGTGGTTTGCCACCTACCTTCTTGATACCCCCGTTTATAATATTCACCCTGCGGTCATCCCGTCAGTCTCGGATCTTTCCCTCGAGTTCGCTTGCGTACCCGGATAAGCTCAACCAGCGCATTATAAACCCTTGTTCCATGGGGAAGCCAAAAGCAGCTCCCAGGGCTAAGCTCGTTGAAGAAGAACAGTTCTTGTTCCTAGGGACCTCCTTCGAACTCAATTCAAAAAATGGAGCCTGCGGCAAACGCACCTTTCCTATTTTCCTATGGTCTCGCCTCGCAGCCTCAGCGAGGAAAGCCTTGTACTCTGTGAGCTGCTTCTTGTCAGGGAATGAGATGCCGTAAATTCTTTGCAGGGAATCGTTCTTCTGATCACCAAGGAAGTACGAAGCGGAATTCTAGGATCATCATCGGAGTCAAAACCATCATCCCTGACCAGCCTCATATTTGGGAACGCACTTTGGTGACCATGAAGGCCTTGATCTTACCAGTATGCGGGATATGAGGACCGATGCACAAGTCGATCATGGGGCCACAACGATAGACAGTGGTAGAGGTACCGTCTGGAATCTTGGTTTCAATGATATGCTTCTTGTATTTGTTGTACTGAAAAGCCGGTGTCAGAACAAGCGTTTCTGGGAGGACAGAAGGGCTACCTCGAACATCTTCAAGAGCGTCTCCTTGGGCACCACAATTCGCTCAAATTTTTGCTTCTCCTTGATGGCACGTTCAGAGAGTTTCTCGAGAACGGGATAGTCGGCGTTTGTGACCGCGCGTCCGTCAATGGCCATTTCGTAGAAGAAACCTTCATCCGTAGGAGGACCAATGCACAGGTGACATCCGTAGTGCTTCTCTGCGGATTCTCCGAGGACGTGGGCCGATGAATGCCAGAACACGCGCTTCCCTGGGTTCGCAGGAGTCATAAACTGCGGGAACGGAGATACAGGGAAAGACCAGACCATCAGGGTGTTCAAAGTCGAGCAATTCAAGGTTCACACTGCCCTCGAGCGGCCGTTCGAGATCCCACAATTCACCGTTGACCTTCGCAATAACGATCCGTTCAGAGAGACCTTTCGAGATCTCCTTGGCAATGTCCATGGGACTCGTCTCCCAGCTTGTCCCCTTCTTTCCAGTACCATCTGGCAGCGTGACAGTAATCTCTTGCCGGGGTTGATCTGAAGTAATACAACGAAACGCTCGTGACCAGGCCTACCCCTTGAGCAACTTGATGGACTTACCCTTAACCCATGTATCGTATTCGGTCTTTAATCGCTCGAACATCTGGATCCTATGATCGAAGAATTCGGGTTTCGGACTAAGCTACAAAAATCGTAGATTGTAGGTATCAAGCATAGTCGGATGAGGGAACAAATGGATGGGGCGCACCTCTAGAGGGTATTCTGAGCCAGACTGCTCCTTAGGTTTCTTCCCCTTGGCCTTCTGGGTCTCGCCATTCTTTGTGATATCGGTATCGGCATGAGGCTTGTCTAAAGCGGTTGCAGACCTCTGCTGCGTGGTCTCGACCGGGTGTATTGGCGAGGCAGTGGACATATGACTAGCGCGGTAGGGAACGGGGTAGAGTGGTGGTCGATATCGTGTGGGTGCGTGGTGAGATACGATGAGGAACCGGCGATACGGGAAGCGGACACGGCCAACGCCCAGCATCTGGTGACTCGGCCTACACGAGCAGGTGACCCAACGCGTTCGAACGGCGCACAACGCGTTACTTTTTCGCAATTTTCCTTCGTCCCAGCTTCGGCGGTTAGAGTGTGTTTATGAGGACGGTAGCATGCCACGTAGAATAACCAAAGGGCTTTCGTCCGTTGGACGGAACGGAGGACGGAGGAATGGCGCCGGGAACGGCCTTCACGTCGCGACCGGACCTGTCAAGGCTAAATTCCCTACTCTCAAATACCGATGCGGCCGAGGGGATGCCTCGTTGACGGTTCAAGGCGATTGCAATTCCATTATAGATAAAATAAAATACATGCGAAGATGCAGGGGTGTATCCTGGTGTATCTAAGGTGTCTCTTCCGGGGGCAAGGTTACGAGCTGCCTCTCCCCGATCGTTCCAGCGCACCGTCGACAAGCTCATAAGCAGGACGGTACCTTTGCTTAGGTTCGACACCGTTCAGAGTGGCTCCATTGACGTGCCCATCACATAGTGGCTGAATCGCGAGTGCGGGGTTCTTGAACGTGTTGTACGTCGACCCGATTGAGGTATACCTGACCGAGCTGTCAGCCAAATCCGTCCGACGAGTTTGGCAAACTCACCCTTGGTCATAGAGAGAGCAGTACGGGACGTCTAGCCTTTTCAAGAACGTCCAAACATCCGAGAAGGACCAATTAATAATCGGGTTGATTCTCACGAAATCTGGCCAGCCCTGGTCAGTCGGGTTTCTGAACCCGAGGTTTTCTGCAAGGCGGTTACATGACGCTATTCACAATCCAATGCAGCAAATGGAACATACCGCAATAGGGATCCGTCCTCCTCGTGCCAATCAAAATCCCTTGGACACGCGGGAACTTGTCCTTATACGCCTCAAGTGCCTTCTTCATACCCTCTCCTCCACCTTTGTTCGGCTGGGAGGGTACGCCCGACGCTGGGGTCATCACAGTCTCTACAGCAAGCTGTACTCCCTCCTTGGTCTTGGTCGACAGACAGTGGAAAAGTTCGAGATCGTACGTCTTGATTGATTCATTGATGAAAGATTCCAGTTCGGGGAACGGAGATGGGAGCGGGATATACAACGAGGGTGTCACGGTGCGTTTCTGAAGCCTCCGATAAAGAGCCGCGGCGTAGAGGTGTAATAACACGGTGCCTGCCTCGTCCCGATTAGATACACGTTGTGGAGAGAGGCTAAAAGGTCGATGACGCACAGTCTTTGCCTCCGTTGAAGCTCAAGGCCAAATGCTCAAACCTTTGGTGGACAAACAGTCGATGAGCACAACCCATTGTAAATGAACAAGAACCTACTCACTTGAAATCATCTAAAGCCTGGTCGATGACCCCCAAAGCTTCCCTGACTCGACGGGCGATGGGTTCCTCCGAATGTGCGAGATCGTAAACTTCGTTCGCCTTCTGGTTGTCCATAAAGCAATCCGTCGGCAACAGAGACAGAGTTGCGGTACCCGTGACGGTGGCGATGGAGGTAACAGTCGCCGTGTTGGAAGGAATCGTGGTGGCAATTGTGAGTGAAAGGTTGCTGAGCGGGGCGGTGTAACTGGAAGTTAGAGGAGAAGTGCCAACTGCGGTCGTTGTTGCTGCTGTCCTCCTCAGCAGCGTACGACCGCGTCGTATAAATATCAGTCGGAGCAGAGTTGAACCCGATTTCCCTCGCTCCTGTGTCAGGAGCAGATGGCGACCCGCTCCTGTTCTCCCCGGCTCAAGTATAAACCTCGAACAATTACCGAGCCCGGTTCGATCAGGCGCCGATTGGGTCCTTGGCGTCAGAACCTGCCGCCAAAACACGTTGTTCATACATATGACGAGGCACAAGGCGAACTCGAGGCATTCCAGAAGTCATAGATAAATACATCATGCTCATAAGCAGCAAACAGGCTGGTGGGAGAGGGAAAACGTTCCATAAAGAAAACATGAGGGAGATACGTTAGGGACAGGAACCGGACAATCACAAGAAGATACCTCCATAATATGACAGAACAACACCGACGGACGGGGCTAACGGTGGGAGCTATGGGACGCAGAACAGAGCTAGGTTGTGGTCATCCAAGCTCAGACCAGCCAGAGAGTCATCGTAGACCAATAAGCTGTCGTAAATCTGCACACCCTCATCACTGTCAAGCTAAAGGTTCTTCCATCGGTCGTAAACTTGGGTCCGTGTAAATTAGGTGGCGATGCACTTGCGGTGTTTTTCCGTAAAACAAAGTTTCTGAAAACGCAAAACGTTGAACCATTCCAAGCGAGAGGCGGTCCATGGAACCTAGGTGGGTTCCCGAACGGAATACTTGGGTCTCGCTCGGTAGCGGCACGACGAAAATTGATACTCCGGATCGTGGAGAAGACGACCAGGCACAGTGATACTCCATTATCCACGATCCGCATCACCTCTCCCAGCCGCCACCCTGAATTCCCAGAGAGTTGCTGAACGGCAGGTTATAAGATAGCGTTTGTGAGGTGGGTGACAGTCCCTGCCGAGCCAGCGGATAGCTGGGGGACCCACCACCGAGCCCTCCAAACGTGTCGATCGGGTTAAAATTGACGGGAGCGGCGGGGATAGGCAGCGCTGGCCTGGTGTTGAAGAGGTTGTTGGTGGTGGAGCCGGGAGACGTCAAATAGGACGGTACACCGGAGGATTGCGCTCGGTGGTGGCCAATGGGATTGAGTCGTGGGTGAGGAGTGATATCAGTATGTGACTGGGACGGTTGGCTCGATTGCCAAGAGAGTTGGGAGGATGACTGGGGTAGACTTGAAGGTGGGAGGAAGGGGGAGACACCGTTCATCAACCCAAGCCCATTTCCAATCCCACCCCCTGGCTTCGTTCCTGGTGCGAGTGACGGATTGAACTGAGAGACACTCCGCTGGTGCCTCTGTTGTCCGATGGGAGGGTACCTGACATCGTTTGCTGGGGACCAAACCGAGGACGTCGATCCACCTAAGCCGCTGAGGAGTGTGGGGGCGGCAGGTGCTGGATCGCTGGTGCTCGGTGGTATACCCAGTACGCCATTCAACAGGTCCTGGGCAGTCGTCCCAGCGTGTTTCTGTTGAGATACGGAGAGGGTTCGCGCTCTGACATCAACGTGGGTGGGAACCATATGCCCAAATGTATCCGAGCTCCGTCGAGAGGGAGGTTGCACACGAGGAGGAGAAACTTGGGGGAACCTCTGAGGGGAAACGTGTAGAGACTTTGGGGAAGGCAGCTGGGAGAGTCCAAGGTTCAGTGGGCTCGCGAGCTGGCGACTGACGTGAGGCGGGGTGACATGCTGGGGAATTGTCTGCGGTAGATCGCTCGTAAGTTTATGTTGGGGTGATGCCCTATTTCATGAGAAGACACGACACAATTAATCAGGGAGACCTTTTGCGAGCAAAGTGCTCGCACTGACCGAGGATAAACCACTTCTTCATCTGTATCGACATTTGTTCCTACTCGAATCGCATCGTTGACGGGGTCGTCATCAGTCTCCATCGGGTCAGACTCGACTTCAGCAATTGGTGGGGAGACCGGACGGCGGGGCTGAACTGGGACCTGGGGTGGTGGTACGGCGTTTTCTTGGTTCTTGACGGAAAAGACACGGTTGTCGTACGTGATCGGAGTGTCCTTGTCAAGCATAAGAGGGCTGTTCCGGAAACAACGAATGACTGACCCTACCTTCGTCTGAGCCAACATCTTAGCGTCACCGAGAAGGTCCCATATCCGCATGAGTTGTTCCTCGTTAGGGTGGACCTGGGCCCTATCGACACCTTCTCCATAGTTGTCGGTAACCATGAGTTTTGTGAGAGGCAGGAACCCTCGGATATCGAGATCCTCGTCCAATGGTGTCTCAAGCCGGGTCAACCGCTCGATCGGGAACTTCTGACCGAGGGTGGTGAAGAACCTCGTGTATACGTTCCAGAACTCCACGGCACCTTCCACGGGCTGCTTCTTTTCGTCGTTGGCATAAAACCGGTAATTGGTACGCAACCACTTGTTGACCATCCGCAACGCGGGCAGCATCCTCCGGAGTGTGGCGGAAATCTTCTGGGCGATATCATCTGTATCCCCTGCAGGATCATCGGCGAGTTCTTGTAGGCCGACCTCCAACAGGGAACGGAGTACGGCCAGTAGGTGCCCTGAGATCTGGGCCTCGACCTGAGGGTTGGATCGCGGCCGGCGCTTCGCACCAGGCGATCGAAACATTCGGTGCTTCCAAAGTGCGCCGAGGCCAAGGACGACGATCTTCGATATGACCTCAGATTGTAGAAGAAGGCCGGCGATTAGATCGTGGAACAGGGAGACCGAAGATTTGCACAGTTCCTGCGAGGCCTGAAGGGACCCAGGGTCCACCATCTCTACCCCCTGGTACTGCTCCCAGTATGCGTGAAGCGCGATGATTTGCTCCTTAAGCACTTCGATCTTGAGTCGAGGAACGGTAGCCTCCTGTTGTTTCGCCTCCCCCTTGGTGTTCCAGAAGTCAAGTGACTTCTTCAGTGATTTCCCCATGTTCTCCGCAGCAGTGTCGTACGGTTGTTGTACACAGATGGCCCGATAGTAGTGAACAATGGCCCCAAAAGTGTCCGACTGATAAGAGGAGAGAATGGCGAGTTGATTGGATGGGTTCCCCTCATGTGGAACGAGAGATCGGGCTTGCTCGTATCGCTGGCGCGCCTTCTCGTAGTCGCGGGCACGAGGAATTGGCGCTTTCTTGTTCTTGCCACTGGTCCGTGCGGGAGGCCCGGTTTCGACGCCGGCCTTCGGGCGCCCCCCGGCTTCGTTGTATTGTTCCTTGTATCGCGCAATATCGCCGAGGAAGATCAGGGCTTTACTGACACTCGACAGTTTAACCTGACGCTGCTCGGGGGTGCATTGGACGACTGTATCAGAGTGGTGGGGGAGAAGGTAGCCTCTGGTTCTCCCATCCGGTGCCGGGTCTGGATTATCTTCGGGATTGGCGGAAACAATTTCAAGGGAGACGAGTATCTGCTGGGCTTCATGAAGGTCGAATGTCCGCCGGAACAACGTAACGAGGAAGATCCAGAACTTTTCCTCTTCGGAGAGAAATTGTCGAAACCTGGAGAGGAGTTTCCGGCGTTCTACAGGGGCGTTGGGGGCTTCACGTGGGGGGGCCGAGCGTGCACCTCTTGGTGGGGGTTGTGGGACGCTGAGGTTGGCGATACGTTGTTTGTAGCGATTGATGAACGCGTAGGAGGTGTGCATCCATAGGTTGACCTCTGCGTCCTTGGATTCCCTCGCAAACGGATGGGAGATCAAGAGCTCGACATACTGTTTCCGCAGGCTGAAAACTGGGAGTCAGCACACACAAGATGCGGGGGATCGCAGGGATTTGAAGGTGGGTCGCACTTCTTGCGCTGAAACTCGATATTTTTGTCCCAAGGCTCTATCTTCAACAGTTCCTCTTGGAGGGTTGCATTCAGCGCCTTCGCCTTCCTGCATATCCGGTCAGAATTCGCACAAGGGAGAGTAGATGAGAACGATATCGTCTTACTTTGCGATTTCCGATGGGTTATCCGGCATTATGGTTGCTGGTTGGTTTCGGCGAGGCGCGTTTAGACATACATCATGGTGGTCGAGGCCGGATACGGTTCAAGTTGAGCCGCAGCGTCCTGTGGCCCCGTGATCACATTTTTGCCCATAGCCCAGGTACCGCTTAGCTCCCTCCACGACCAGCCAGCGAATGCGTACAACCAAAGGTGTCTGTATAAGGAGGGTAATGTCTTGGGCATGCTACATAATTCAGTCTTTGCGGTTCCAGGCCAAATCTTGTATGCCGTACGGTCAATTAGTTGCAAGGGAACGTTTTGGTTTTGGACTTCAGGCTTTGGTTTCTACGTACTGTAAAACACTGTACGCCAGGCACTTCTATTCGCGGTGTCCACCAAATGTTAGTGGCCTTCGTTTGTCATATAACGAGGGTCGGTCGAAAGATCGCGAGACAATCACCCGTCAGGACCGTATCCTTTTCTTTCCGCCTCATCAAACGCGCTACACCAATGGCGAAATACCCTAGGCAAGATCTTTCCCTTGACCAACTCTTCTACGCGTTGAACGTAAAGATCCTCGAACAAACCCGAATCTATCAGTCTTCCGTCTCTGGGCCGGACCAACGACGCTGGGTGAGTACATGAGTGACTGCCCCGCGGCCAAACTCCGGTGGATTGACGGTAACGTCTCCGTCCCGGCTTTCTTAGGTCGATTGTGTCAACGTAGAGTTACACAGGGCATCCACCAACGTCAAATACGTGGAAAACTTCCTACGCCCTTTCTCCAGACTCCATCCCGACATAATCATTGAGATATCCGAGCACCTGGATCCTCGCGTATGCGACAGCAACTACGGACCATTACTCCGCGCTACCCAAATATGCCGGAGTTGGAGGGATACCTTGATTTCCCAGCCATCTCTGTGGTCGTTCATAAGTGGATCATACCCAGATCTTATTCCCTCCCTCCTCGACCGTTCGAAACGCGCTGAGCTCGACGTGCATGTCACATCGCACCGGCTTCCAGAGGTCATCAAACACATCAACTCCCATGTGCATCGTCTGTCAAGCCTACACTTTCGGTTTGATCGCGATGATGGTGACGTTCACGCAGCCCTTCGTGATTTGGACGCTGCACCCAAGTTACGTCACCTGACCATCGATTGCCCAGGGTTTTTCCTCCCTAACCCTCCAGGATACACACCGGGAATCACCAACCCTGTTCCATCTCTACACCATTTGCAGTTGCACGGGTTCCCCGTCACTCCGGAACTCATCCAACTCAGGAACCTCACCGTCGTCGGTCTCGATGCTTCTCGCTCTACCCCGAGGGCTATTTTAGACCTACTCTCCAGAAATCCGCTTCTCAAAGTCGTCCACCTTTGGGGAAGACACTCGCCCGAGGACCTCGGTGTTGACACCGGCCACCCCCCTGGGAGTATAACCTTAAAGCACCTAGAAGTCCTACTGTCGGAGACGACCCCTTTGGTTCACTTGGAAGCATTATCCCCTCCGCACGGAACGAGAATATTCTGTGGTTTCCCACGAGGTGGCCTCCATGGGGTGTATGGAACGTCCTACGCTGCCCCTTTCCCCCTACCGGAATCTTTCTCCAACCTCCGGGGTTTACGAAAGTTGTGTCTTGTGGACCAAGTGCGAATCTTCGTAAAGTTGGAAGGGGAGAGAGGAAGCATAGCTTACTGCATGTCCCCCGTTCGCTCGTTTAACGCGGGAACGTTCAGCGGCATGCCGTTGGAAGAAGTCACAGACGCAACATACGAGCTAAGCCCCCAGTTTCGGGACGCCCGCCTCGCTAAACCAACAACTTCACAGGCCATGGTATCCCGCATCGTTTGCGGTATGGTTCAACTACGGAAGCTGGAGCTCTCCTGTGGGGCGGAAGAGGTCGAGTACTTCCTGTTGGTGTTATATTCCCCGAGCGTATGCAGGGATCTCAAGATTCTGGTTTTATCACATTGCGTGGAACTATACCGACGGATGGGCGGCCTTGCTGTATTGGCAGAGCGTAGGAAGGCTGAGGACATGGGTTTGGATACCGTTCGGATCGTTCACTCGAATATCGGGCAACTAAAGGGCACGTTCAAACAGGAGGATGTAACGAGGTTAGAACGCGCAGTTGGGACTCTCGAGTATGTTGAGGCTGAGCGGGCTCGGTCAGGACGGTCTTCGTTGAGATTTGACCCTGAGGTCGGGGTAAACCTGCCGTACATCTTTTAACCCTTGTAGAGCCGAGTTCATGTTGTTGAGTAGAATGCACGTTTACACGGAAACTGGAACCAGAGATACGTATGTCCCATCATCAATCGGTTGAGCCTTTCCCTTCCTCCTTTCTAATGGTGTCGCTACACCCACTGAGGTCTTCCAACTCTCCATCGCCTATCCTCTGAGCGACCGGTGGTACCTTGTCGACGGTAGCGTTGCCAAAGGCAATATCGAACATCCTCGGAGCGGGGTCGGGTAGAGTGACATCGACGTCCCACATGCATGACCACTCATCGGTGGCGGAAGTTTGAGTACGACCGACAAGTTGCAACGAAGTGGGTAGTGCATTGGCGACCTCCGTGGGCGTACGAACTGGGGGTGGAGGGATGTTTTTCTTCCCCTTTTTTAGGTCATTTGGAATACCAGTGGTGAGCGGCTCGGGTGTAATATCTGTGATCGAGCCCTTCAGGGTTGGGATGTGCGTGGTTACGGGGGTGAGGGCCAAGCCGCTTGGGTTGGCGACGCCAGTGGGGAACTCGAGGTGGGGTCGGATTCCGGATGGTCCGGTAGCATACACCAGGGTTTTCGGGAGTTCCACGGGAGGAGGTTCTCGGGCTTCGCGGACGTTAAGTTGGGTGCAGTTTCCGGGGTTCTCCATTCCGAGGCGATTTGCGTAGCGTGAGAGACAGTCGTTGTCGTAGAGTGTTCCGTGGGGGTCGACAGACCATGGGACCCAGTTATCGCCCGAACCGTCCTGCCACTTCCTGCCTGCCTGTCCGCGGATACGACAATCGTCACGAGATGACGGGAAACGGCTTCTCCACCAGGAAGAGTGGTCGCGCCCGCATTGATCGAGAGTCTTTCCGTGACATACGGATCCTTTCCATTCCAACTCCTGCCGCATCATCTCCTCGAAGTCGAAGTCGAAGCCGTAGTCGAGGGACAACCGGAATAGACACGCGTCGTCGTACCCTCGAGAGTAGTGACAGTCGCTCTGTGTTCGACAAGCGACCCGTTCTTCGGGTTCGACGAGGTATACGAGAGTCTTGAGACAAGTTTTCTCATAGAGTTTGCCACCGTGTAGGTACCAAGAGGGAGCGTCGGGGAGGGGGCGGACCCCAGGTCTGAGGCAGTCGTCGGTGTTGGACGGCCAGTTGGAGACCTCGTACTCCGGGAAGATGGTACTGGATCCAGTGCGGTGATTCTTGTCGCCTCCGACGTAGGATGGGTGGTGGTTCGGGGAATAGTATCGAGGGTGACGGCGAGAAGCAAGAACAGAACTCAAGGAGGTGACCGCCAGAGTCAAGACAAGGTATCTCGCAGTGCACAGCATGCTTCTTAGGATTGGATGTCGAGAGTAGGGTGGCCCAGTGGTCAGCGTCGTAGGAGTGAGTGGACGGGGAAGATAAGGGGTAGTTGTGGTTGGAATTCGGGTTTTCAACCACTCAGTTGTCACGTGGGACGAGTAGCTACTGAGCAGTTTGTGGTGTCCCGCCCCCCCTCCGCCAAAAACCGGGTGCTCCCCGCTAAGACTCTATACCAGATGACCAGATGCAAGTACCGTGGGCGGCGAGGAGCAGGGGCGATTTTTGACGTGCTGTACTTCATACTCAGTACCAGCGCCTGATGGAGCGCAGAATGGGAGGCCCTGTTCAGGTCGTGTTTTCAAACAGTCCACAGTAGCCGCAAGAGGGGTAGATGCAAGTCTCCATGTTCAATACGCACTGTGAGCTGAGGCAGATTGCGGAGGGAGTAGTAATCGTGGGAAAACAAACGCTGCCGTTCCTGGAGCCACCGGATAGCTGTATTCGGTTCTGCTGTGCCTTTGCCGCGTTCCGCCCTCTGATTGTGGCTACGCCTTTTTTCCATACATCCCCTTTCATGCAAATCTAGACATCTTCGGACCCCCAACATTAATAGCCGAACACACGGCGGAAAGCTAATCGAAGGAAGATGGGGAATGCCCAGTCGTTGACGAGGACAAGTGGAGCTCTCGATTCGTTCGTGAGTGATCTTGGGGCGGATGTCCTTTACGAGAGAAGGTACGCATCTGAGGCTCGCACCCTCGTACCGGAGACGCGTCATTCACGCCTGCTTCCCCCATCTCAGTTTGAGTTCAGCCAGGTTCCTGAAGACGGTTCGATGTCGGCACCGGAATGGACCACTGGTTGTCAAGATATTTATCAAGCCAGACCCTGGTGTTAGCCTACGCAAGTTCCACCGCAGGCTGCAAAGTATGTGTAACACCATACTCCGTGTTTACTTCCTTTGATGTTGAGCTCGCTGTCAAGTTGAACGGGATGCTCTAGGAGAGATCGCGAACGTGTACAGCTATCAGACCTTTGTGGAAACCGAAAAGGCTGGGTATTTGATTCGACAGTGGGTTGCGAGCAGTCTGTATGACCGTATCAGGTGCGTAGTACTTTATGCGGAGCGCAGGAATCGATTGTTCAAGGCGCACTTGATGCAGCACTCGGCCCTTCCTCTCAACTATCGAGAAGAAATGGATCGCATTCCAAATCCTCACAGCCCTTCGTGATGCTCGCAACCGTAAGGTCTCTCACGGAGACATCAAATGCGAAAACGTCCTCGTTACCTCTTGGAACTGGGTCTATATCTCCGACTTCGCTTCTTACAAACCCACTTATCTCCCGCTCGACGACCCTTCAGACTTCTCGTTCTACTTTGACACCTCTGGGAGCAGAACTTGTTATATTGCACCGGAACGGTTCTACACGGCGAGTGAGAATCCAGAGATTAGCGCCAAGAAGTCGAAACTGGCTAGCCCAGGCGAGGATATCGAGGGTAGGAAGGATGGTAGAGTGACCGAAGCAATGGATGTCTTCAGCGCTGGATGTGTCATTGCCGAACTATTCCTCGAGGGAGCGCCGCTTTTCAAACTTAGCCAACTCTTCCAGTACCGTGAAACGGAATTCAACGTGGATCATAGCCTCGCTCCAATAGAAGACGAGGGGGTTCGGGTAAGCGTCTCGTTCCTTTGGTGTTTTACTTTGGTCTAATTGGTTCTCTCCAGATATTGATCAAACAGATGATTGCTCTGGACCATACTGCCCGACCAACGTTTGACACCGCGCTCCACACCTCGCGTGGGGTTGTGTTTCCGGAATGTTTCTACTCCTTCCTTCACAATTACGTTCACTCTGTGTCCGAATGGTCAGAGAAGAGCCCTTTCGCTATCTCTCCCCCTCCTACAAGCGCAGGAACCCCAACCACCACCCCAATTGGACAGGTCCCAAAACCAGCTCAGAGAGCCCCTCTGTCGATGTCCCAGGAGCTCCAGGGAGACAACGTCCTCCCAGGTGATTCAGATCATAGGATGGAAAGGATTTGGTCAGACTTTGAGAGCGTAGAGACGTATTTGGAACAAGATCCGAACGGGGGTTCGCCCATAGAGGGCAAAGTAGAATCTCTACCGGCGGCAGCAGCAGCTACCTCTGCCCCCCTTCAGGTCTATTTCTCTCGTCTATCTATTTGCTTCTGTCTTCTAAATCAACCCTCAGGACGTATTTCCCGTGGAATTGAACATACCTAACCACGATTCTAAGTTGCCATCCGGTCGGAGAGCATCGTCGGAGGATGGGCCTGCGCTCATCATGCTGTCACTTGTATCCGCGAACATCAGAAATTGCCAATTGCCAAGCTCAAAAGTCCGAGCCCTGGACGTGCTTTTGGCACTCTGTCCTAGGTTGACGGACGAAGCGAAACTGGATCGAATGGTGCCATACATCATTGAGCTACTACACGACGAGGCTGCGTTAGTACGGATTTCAGCGTTGCGGACACTTTTCCAAGTTGTGAGTTGTTAGGGGGCGACCCTCCTCGATGACTTCACTCACCCGGCTTTCCAGCTCATGCTCGTGAAAGCGATTACACCTTCCAACGCTGCAATATTCCCGGAGTACATTATCCCGAGCATCGAACACCTCGTGAGAGACCCAGAGGTCTCTGTGAGAAGCATATACGCGCAATGCATGGCCCCGTTTGCCGACACGGCGCTGCGGTATTTAGAGATGGGACAGGCGTTAAAGGCGCACGGCGCTTTCAAGCTCTCTGCAGATGCCCAAGAGTATGACGAAGGACAAGTGGAGGTACACCTAGTTCTAGTCCGGCCATCTTCAACTCCTTACCCTGCTCCACAGATCTCTTACGATGCCAGTCTTCAATACCTTCAAGAGAGCATCGAGGATCAACTGTCCACGCTCCTAGTCGACCCATCATCCGTCGTAAAACGTGCGGTATTGCACAACATCTCCTCGTTGTGCATTTTCCTCGGGCGGCAAAAGACAAATGATGTCCTTCTAAGTCATATGATCACATATATGAATCACCGAGACTGGCTGTTACGGTATGCGTTCTTCGAGAGTGTCGTGGATGTAGCGGCGTGTGTTGGGGGAAGGAGTCTAGAGGAGTACATCTTACCCCTGATGATTCAAGCGCTCTCTGGTAAGACGGGACTTGACAGATGCTTCAGACTAATTCAGGTCTCCCCTTCCTAGATGTCGAAGAGTCTGCGGTTGCAAAAGTATTGTCATCATTGACCAGCCTTTGCGAGCTAGGGTTGTTCCAGAAGATGCGGCTTTGGGAGTTGATGGGGGCAACTCTTGGGTTTTTATACCATCCAAATATCTGGATTAGACAAAGTGCGTCCTTTTTCCAGGGTTTCAGCTTAACCCTTTAGCTCATATTGTTCGTTCCCAGGTGCGGCGGCATTTTTAGCCTCCGCCAGGAAGCGCCTCCCCTCCAGCGACGTGTGGTGCATCTTATACCCATCTCTGCGACATTTCCTCCGGTCCGAAATTCGGGAGATAGACGAAATAACTTTACTCACGACCATGAAGCCCGCTGTTCGTACAATTCCGTATTCAAGGTGATAGCTATGCGCTCACAGGTGCTCCACAGATACCTCGGGATATTTTTAGCGCGGCAGTCGCGTGGGCAATGAAAGCCGACAAGTCAACCTTCTGGAAAGGGCATCGTCGAGGTGGTAACAAGGGAGATACCCACTCACCAAAAGATAGCGTCGCTGCCGTGAAGAAGGCCCCTGGTGTCATTCAGCGCAAGTCAGAAGAGTGCGTTTCGCTATAGAGCCTCTTTCTGTGACAATCTTACGAATGGTTTGGTAGGGATGAGGCGCAAATTGCGAAGCTACAGCAGCTCGGGATGACGCCAAACGAAGAGGCCAAGCTATTGGCTATGCGAGATTACATATGGAAACTAGCCCAGGCCATCTCGAGGTAGTTCGTTTCGTATTGCACTTCTTTCCGCCCACTAAATTTCCTCCCAGCTTCTCTAGCCGCATTAGCGTTGAGCCCGAGTCAGAGCAACTGAAGTCTGTTGCAGGTATTGAATTGCAAAAACTGGGAATTGTTCCGCAAACCGTTTTCCTTCGGCACCGTTCCGATAGTTCCAGGTCCCAACATAGTAGTCGCCGGGTGTCAGGCCTGGGCTATACGGGTAAATCGCCCATCCCAGGAACGCCACGGTCACACAGAGCGCTTAGTGTCGACATTGGGCCTGGCGGTGGCGCACCTTTCGAAGATCTGCGTAGGAGATTGGCCACCATCAATGGGTCCGCCAGCTCATTGGTCATACCCTCTACAGCGGCTGCTATTCGGGATACTCGATCCACGCCATCGGTGCCTTCTCAACTCAATAAACCACCAATTATGTCTCCCGAAGTCGCCATTCTACAGCAGAGACCCGGAAGCCCGACTGAATCTGTTCTCTCGACGGCTGGCTCCGCCGTTCTAAGGACTACGGCCCGCGGTCTTCATATGGGAAGTTTCGATCAGAAAGCCGCCCCGGCGGTCGGAAGTTCGAAAGCGAACGCGACCGGGTTGTTGGAGGCTGCTTCGAGGATGAGATCCGAAGGTTCGCCTGAGAGGTCAGGCAGATCTTCGCCGACTTCGCTTTCCGGTGGTGGGGTTTTGAGAGGGATTACGCCGCTGCGACCCCGAGCCCTCAGCCTGCTACCCATCTCGTCTTACGGTATGCAAAATTTCTATTACCCCATTTGGCCCTCCGCTGAACGCCCTTGCGCTAGATGGAATGGAACCTGGCGTCATCCATTTATTGGAGCATATGTATCTCGACGGGAGCAAGGACCTACAGGGCGACTTCGGACCGAGGGTACACGAAGGGCCAATCCGCCGCCGTACGACCGGCCGCCACAGTTTCGTGTCTCGCGACGGGACATATAAGCGCCCGGAAGCAAATCTTGTCGCGCATCTCAACCCACATACAGATGCGATCACAGGACTCGCCGTTTCCCCGGACCACACCTTCTTTGTCTCGTCGTCTGATGATAAAACCGTCAAAATCTGGGATACGGCGAGGCTAGAACGAAACGTCACGAGTAAACCGAGGCACAGCTATTCACAGCACCACGCGAAAGTGAAATGCGTTTGTATGATGGAAGGAGCCCATTGTTTCGTGAGCGCGGCCGAGGACGGGAGCATACACGTCGTTAGGGTCAACGTCAGTCAGACCGGAACATTACCGAAATACGGAAAGCCACAGCCGGTCAGGGATTATCGACTGGAGCACGTGGGCGAATATGTTACGTGCATGATACACTTCAACTCGGGTATGTCCCACCTGCTTGTTCCATGTGCAACCGCAACCTTGTGTCCTTCTGGGAACTGATGAGTTTTGTTTGTTTGTTCCGACATGCTCCCACCCGCGTCTGGCTGCACAATTATTATTGTTTTCACCCCTCGATAAGACGCTGCGTCTAATCTCATCTACGCAACAACTCACTGCTTCATCTCGGTGCTGGACCTGCGAACGATGCGCGTCCTGGAAACAATGGAGAATCCGAGACACTATGGAGCTATCACCTGCTTATGCATCGACCGAAAGCGCGCGTGGTTGGTTGCTGGGACAACTGCTGGGGTCTTGACACTCTGGGATCTGCGGTTCGGGATGCTGCTCAAGAGCTGGAGAGTCAGAGGTTCTTCCGCCGACACAACGAAGACATTCAGAATCCACCAGGTCGTTCTACATCCAACTCAGGGCAAAGGCCGCTGGGTCATGGTTGCTTTTGAGACGACAAAGCTGACCTCAGGCGGAGTCGATACCTCCTCCCCCACAACGCTGATAGAGGTCTGGGATATCGAGAAGTCGTTGCTGATGGAGACGTATGCAACCAAGGAGGTCGTTGCTGGAGTACCTAATCCTGATGAAGAGCTACCGCAGCCCGCCGAGGTTATAGGGGAACCCACGGAGGTCAACCCAGCGACGGCAATTGCTGCGCTGGTTCGATCAAGGCAACAGTCAAGGGCGCCCCTAGATCGGTTCGCTAAGCGACCTGCTCAAAATGGTTCCCCAGGAGATCTGCCGTTGGTTCGCCCCTCGGTGGACGTGAGAGCGATGATCGTCGGGGGCGATTTCGGCGGTCATTCGTCAAAGGTCGAGCCAGGCCCATCGACTGGTGGGCGCTCTTCGGGTATACGTGGGTTCATGATCAGTGGCTCGGAAGATCGTAAACTGCGACTGTGGGACTTGTCACGTATCGAGCGAAGTGCAGTGTTGAGTGGGGCTGAGACGGAAGTCGAAAAGGCCGGGTACAAGTGAGTGCCTTAGACTATCACCATTCCTTAGCGGGATTGATGAAATTGTGCGACGTTTGATCACACTAGGAGTGCCGTGGGATCTGAGGGCTACCCTACTTCGTTTGTCGAGATGTGGACCAGGTCAACGAGCGGTCAATCGCAGGGCAATCGACCACCTCAGAGAATGAGTTTGATCACGAATAACCAACAGAATCTGCTCAAGGCCCATCAGGACAGTGTTACCGCATTAGCCTGTATCGATTCTCCATTCAGAGGTGGCGTTGTCAGCGGAGACAGGGCGGGTGTGATCAAAGTTTGGAGGATCGAAGGTGCGGACGCAGGTTGAGAGATGGTGCGAACGGTGCGTCCGACTGGAGTTGTTACTATGACCCGCGCTGATGGCCGACGAACAAAGGAGGAAGAGCGCCCCACCCATGTGGGATTTGGCTCAGCGGAAGTCGAGCGGACCTCCACTTATCACGGGGATGGGCGAGAAGCATGTGGTACGGAGGATCGGACCACGGGGGAGGAGAGAGGTGGCCTGGGTGGCGACTAGCACGGTAGCCTCGAGGATTTTGTAGAAGATGGAAGTGGTGAACACGATGCAGCGGTTAGGGAGGAAATTAGAGTGAATGTCCGGGAGTGTGACCGCCTCGTGGCCGCATACTTTGCCGCAGTGAGAGACTGAATATGACGGTCGTTACGGTTTCGGTTCCTTGGATCGATGACCCGATGTCCCAAATTCGGAAAGGCGGTTCACTTCCCGTGATATCGACAGAAACGGAATTTTCTATTTTGTATTTCTAGTCCCGTTCCTTTCTTCCTCCTCTGTCTCTCCTCCTCCCTCCCTTCCTCTCTCTTTCTCCTTTCTTTTTATCTCTCTTTTAATCCGGGCCCGCTCTCACCACAACCATGTTGATGAGCCCAATCTCCATGCCCCAGCCCACTCTCAAGGTCACCAAGAAGCGAGTATGCTTCCTCACCCCCACCTCGTCCGTCCCAATCCCCCAGCTGCCCTTGACTCCCGTGCCGCCCACCCCAAGGCCCTCGCCCGCGGATTCGGAACAGTCTCTCTCGCAGTCCGACGGTTCCGAGTCTGAGTCCTCCGACTTGGAGTCCGGTGGGCCCACAACCCCGCCAGCACCTGCCTCTGACCTCGAGTACTTCATCCCACCCCGGTCTCACCCCGCAATCCACTTCATCCTGTCCCAACCGAACATTGACCTGTCTCTGACACTACCGGAGATACTGGCACAAATCCCTCCGGAGTTTCTTAACCAACCTGCCACGTCTCCCCCAATCCGCAGCCTCAAGCTCATTTCTCAGTGGATCCCATGGCTCATCGAGGTTTTCCCAAACGCTATACCAAACTCGAGTCCGTTGGGTGGAACTTACACAGGCGTCCTCCCCTGCACTCCCTTGCCCTCGACACCCCTTGCCTTCCAATACAGTACATCGCCGCCTTCCGCCAACTCCGAGATTTTCCCCTCTGATGCCGACGAGTACTATGTCCCCCCGCAAGCCCAGAGTGCATGCGTCACGATAAATGACATCATCACCACCTTGCATTCATTCTTCCGACTCAGAGTCAAAAAGGATGAATGGGCTTTGTTATCCCCGTCGGTTCAGGACGTAGTTGGTCAGTCGTTTTATACCCGCCTTGGACGCCTTGATCCCCGCCGCGTGGAGAGAGAGAAGAGAAAGGGGGCTCTGAGGCTCGATATGCTGCCCGTCGATTGTAAACGTATCTTTGGGTTCTTCGTTAACAACTGGGATGCGGAAAAAGCCGAAGCTGTCTGGACCACTGAATTTGGCCACAGAGCATAGAGTCAGTCCCCTCAGTCCTGTACCCAGGTTCCACAGGCTTATATGCGCCTTCCGCAGTTTTTCCAAAATCGTTTCCAAAAGTACTGAATACCCGCTCCTTCTGGTCTTTTCTGGTCCTCACGGCAGTCGCCACTGCTGTCTACCATTCCCCCTCGCTAGCCACTCCATTCCCTGTCTCCCCGTACTCATACCTTCGCCGCGTCATCATGCCCGCTGTGGCACACCTCTGGAACTGTGATATCACCTTACATCATTCTCTCTCACACATCACCACAACACTCATCCTCATCATCACACATCACATCTCGCATCGCATTTCCAGGGGTTGTCCAGCGTGGCGCTCGTAATAGGCTCTTACCGGAGGGTTTAATCTGCGCTGTTGCACCAGTACAGCGCTCATTTCCTACGCCGGCTCTCCCATCGCCTTCGCCGCTTATGCTGTCACCCCCTTTTCTTGGGCTTTTCGTCCTCCTCCGCAATTACCTCCATCCATATCGAATGCTCTCCTCCCTGTACACCCTCCCGCACGATGTTTTCGAAGTCGTTTCTTGTACCATGCCCCTCCTCTCGGTTCCTATCGTATTCCATCACTTATGTTTTTCCGCGATAACGGTCATCGGAATTTACCCCGCTCTTTCCTTCTACTTCCTTCTTTTGGTGCCGTTATTTATTATTCCCTTTACCCCCATAGACAGTCACCTTGACTACCGGTTCAACTTCGACTTCCACCCTTGTGGATCCTTACACTTAGGTCTTGCTAATTCGCTCTTGGTCTTTTCCCTCCTGAACGGGCCACTCTCTTGCCGTTCTTTGTTACATAGGAACCGACTCCCCTGTCCCACCGACCAGTTCTAACTTGGTGTGCGCCCTTGCATGTCATCTGGTTGTGCTATCCCGCTTTCCCTGCCCATCCCTCCTCTGTTGTTGTCGTCGGACTGTCGCTCGTTTGGAGCTCGCGTCGTGTAGTCAGTAAAGTAAAGAAGAAAACCCAATTGAAGAAATGTATTGTACTTGATCCCGGTTTGGTTCTCGGGCTCGGCGTCGTCCGTGGTTTCTCGATATTCAATATTCAGTGGTCGATCAGGAGACGCATACGCATAGCTGCGTCCTGGCAGGTGGTCTTATCCACTTCGTGCTGAGCCTGATCACCAGAGGTCGGTAAATGTGGTTAGTCAGGTTTTTTTTTTCCTTGACAGCGTCCGGCAGCCATTTTGAATCCCTAA